>OFLQ01000005.1_pt1 | contig 295567 bp, 245 predicted proteins | sample 1540881 | NCBI WGS metagenome assembly OFLQ01 (sample SAMEA4413047, study PRJEB24355) | metagenome | biome: human; feature: gut; material: faeces | place: United Kingdom | collected 2010
GGATAAATGTTTTTCGCAAACTCATTGTATTCTCAAAGGTTGAAAAGAGCAATGTTCATTTAACTTAACAGATCGTTATAAAGGGAATGGAGTGATTTTTATGAAGATTATGGTTTGTATTAAACAGGTTCCAGGAACTTCAAAGGTTGAGGTTGATGAAAAAACAGGGGTTTTAAAGAGAGATGGAGTAGATTCTAAAATGAACCCTTATGATTTATATGCTTTAGAAACTGCATTGAGGATAAAAGAAAAGAAAGGTGGACATATAAAAGTTATAAGTATGGGGCCACCACAAGCTAAGGCAGTAATAAAAGAGGCTTATTCTATGGGAGCTGATGAAGGAACCTTAGTTTCAGATAGAAAGTTTGCTGGAGCTGATGTTTTAGCAACTTCATATACATTATCACAAGGAGTTAAAAAATGTGGAGATTTTGATATTATTCTTTGTGGAAAACAAACTACAGATGGAGATACAGCACAGGTTGGACCAGAAATGGCTGAATATTTAGGAATTCCTCATGTTGCTAATGTTAGAAGAATATTAGATGTTAATGATGATTTTATTAAAGTTGAAATGGATATGCCTAATACAATAGAGGTACTAGAAGTAAAATATCCTTGTCTTTTAACTGTAGATAAAGATATTTTTCAACCTAGATTACCTTCCTATAAAAAGAAACTTGAAACAGATGAAAGAGAAATAAATGTAATATCTTTAAATGATTTTGAAGATAAAGATGAGAAAAAATATGGTTTAAATGGGTCACCAACTCAAGTTGAAAGAATATTTCCACCAAGCAATAATGATGATCATGAAATTTGGACAGGAGATTCATCTGAATTAAGTGAAAGAATGGAAGATAAATTAAGAGAGCTTAAGTTTATATAGGGGGTAAGAGTTATGGGAAGATTAGTTGTTCATCAAAATAAAATAGAGGATGCAAATAGTGTAATAAAAATTTGTCCCTTTGGAGCTATGGAAATAGTTAATGGGAAAGTTGAAATAAATGCAAGTTGTAGAATGTGTAAGGTATGTGTTAGAAAAGGACCTAAGGGAGCCTTTGAGTTTGTTGAAGATGAGAATAAGGTCTTAGTAAATAAGGATGAATGGAAAGGTATAGCCGTTTATGTTGACCATGTAAATGGAGAAATTCATCCAGTTACCTTAGAACTAATAGGAAAAGCTAGAGAATTAGCTGATAAGGTTAATCAAAAAGTTTATTGTTTATTTATGGGGAATGGAATAAAAGATAAGGCTGGAGAGCTTTTACACTATGGAGTAGACGAAGTTATTGTATATGATTATAAAGAGCTTGAAAACTTTAGAATTGAGCCATATACAGCTGTCTTTTATGACTTTATAAACAAGATTAAACCTTGTTCAATATTAGTAGGAGCCACTACATTAGGTAGATCATTAGCCCCAAGAGTAGCTGCTAGATGTAGAACAGGACTTACAGCAGATTGCACTATACTTGATATAAAAGAAAATACAGATTTAGTTCAAATAAGACCAGCCTTTGGTGGTAATATTATGGCACAAATAGTAACTCCAAATTCAAGACCTCAAATGGCAACTGTTAGATATAAAGTTATGTCTGCTCCTGAAAGAAATGAGGACTGTACTGGAGAAATTAAGTACTTTGAAATAGAAAAGGATAAATTAAAATCAGATATAGAAGTTAAAGAAATTAAACAAAAACCTAAAGAACATAGTATATCAGATGCTGAGGTAATAGTAGTAGCTGGTAGAGGAGTTAAATCAGAAAAAGATTTAGAAATAATAAAAGAGCTTGCTGATTTATTAGGTGGAGAGCTTGCAGTTACAAGACCTCTTATAGAGAATGGATGGGCTGATGCTAATAGACAAGTTGGATTAAGTGGAAGAACAGTAAGACCAAAACTTATAATAACTTGTGGAGTTTCTGGAGCTATTCAATTTGTAGCAGGAATGAACAATGCAGATTATATATTTGCTATAAATAAAGATGAAAAAGCACCTATATTCAAGGTTGCTCACTATGGAATAGTTGGTGATATTTATGAAATTGTTCCTAAACTTATTGAAAAAATAAAAGGGGAAGGGGTGCTTTAATATGAGTTATAACAAAATAAATGAAAGTGGAATTGAATTTATAAAAGGAATAATAAATGATAACGAAAGAGTATTTATTGGAGAAGAAATAAGTGAAGATTATTCTCATGATGAGTTAGGTTCAGAAAAGCATATGCCTGATATTGTTGTTAAGGCTATGAGTAGAGATGAAATTGTAGAAATAATGAAATATGCAAATAATAATAATATTCCTGTAACTGTAAGGGGAGCTGGTACTGGACTTGTTGGAGCAGCAGTTCCAATACTAGGAGGAATTTTATTAGATTTAAGTGGAATGAATAAAATATTAGAGTTAGATGAAGATAACTTAACTCTTACAGTTGAGCCTGGAGTTCTTATTATGGAAATAGCTAAATTTGTTGAGGAACATGATTTGTTTTATCCACCAGATCCAGGAGAAAAAACAGCAACCATAGGTGGTAATGTTAGTACAAATGCAGGAGGAATGAGAGCTGTTAAATATGGAGTAACAAGAGATTATGTAAGAGGAATGGAAGTAGTTCTTCCTAGTGGAGAAGTCTTAGAGCTTGGTGGAAAAGTTGTTAAAAATAGTTCAGGATATAGCTTAAAAGATTTAATTATTGGATCAGAAGGAACATTAGGAATAATAACAAAAATAGTATTAAAACTATTACCACTTCCAAAGAAGGTAATAAGCCTTTTAGTTCCATTTAATGATTTAGAAAGTGCCATAGAAACAGTGCCTAAAATAATAAAATCAAAGAATATTCCAACAGCTATAGAATTTATGCAAAGAGATTTAATAATCTCAGCAGAGGAATTCTTAGGAAAGAAATTTCCTGATAATTCATCAAATGCTTATTTAATATTAAGCTTTGATGGAAACTCAAAGGAAGAGGTTGAAGGATATTATGAAAAAGTAGCTGATATATGTTTAAAAGAAGGAGCTTTAGATGTATTTATATCAGATACAGAAGAAAGACAAGAATCAATATGGTCAGCTAGAGGAGCTTTCTTAGAAGCCATAAAGGCATCAACAAGTGATTTAGATGAAGTTGACGTTGTTGTACCAAGAAATAAGGTAGCAGAGTTTGTAAAATTCACTAATGAAGTAGAGAAAAAACTTAATGTTAGAATAAGAAGTTTTGGACATGCTGGTGATGGAAACTTACACATTTATATATTAAAAGATGAATTATCAGAGGATGAATGGCATAAAAAACTTAATGAAGCTATGGAAATACTTTATAGAAAACAAAGAGAACTTAATGGACAAGTTTCTGGAGAACATGGAATAGGTTTAGCTAAGAGACTATATTTAAATGAATCATTAAATAAGGCTACAATGGATATTATGAGAGGAATAAAATTAGCCTTTGATCCAAATAATATTTTAAATCCAGGTAAGGTTTGCGAATAAAATAAATTGAAAATTTAATTAGCATATAAAATTTAATAATAAAAAAACTCCTTTTAAACTTAGTCTAAAAGGAGTTTTTTATTATGATGTCATTCCGATATACATACCTACGAAGTATGGGATAAGCCATATGAACCAAACTACTAAACTGAATTTGTGGAATATAGCTTTTGCTTTTTCACTACCTCTGTTTAAAACAATTGTTGCCCAAACAGCATGTATAAGCATTAAAATAATAGCAAGCATACCTGTTGATTGATGTATCAATAAATCAGTTGGAGTAATACCTTTGTCAGTTCCTGCAGCAACGATTCTACTCATTGTATAAGTTCCAAGAGTATCGCATACTAAACCACACCAAAAGATTATTACATGTTTTTTCTTTAATATACCTGCTCTATGCTCGCTCCAAACACCAATTGTATAAAATATTAGTGCTAATGTTATAAATATAATAGCTGGAATTAATAATTTAGGCATAAAAAAACCTTCTTTCTTAAATTAGAATAAAATTTTATAGCCTGTCCTTAAGTTGAAGTTTTCATATATTAAAAGAAATCTAAAGTTTGGATTTACTTTAATATGTGAAAATTAATTTTCATTGTGGACTAGGTTCATATTAATAATAACATATTCACAAAAAATTTATAGACCTAATAAGAAAGTTTTGTTTACAATTTGTTTAAAAAATAAAATTTATTTTTAGTTTAACATATTTATCTAATTAAAATTAATTTTTAGAGAAATAATTTGTATTTTAAAAGAAATTAAAGAAAAAAATGTATTTAATGATATAATAGATGTAATTAATTATAATAAAAGATTAGGTTTAGAAAGGGGAATAAGAATGTCTAAAAATTTAAAAGAGTACGTAGTTATTATTTTTACAGCAATAGTATTAACACTTCTTATAAATAAATTTTTACTTTTTAAAATAGTAGTTCCAACTCCATCCATGGCACCAACTATTGAGCCGGGAGATCAACTTTTTGCTACAAGAATACATAATTTATCTAAGATGGAAAGAGGAGATATGATAGTTTTTTATTCAAAGGAATTTGATGAAAGAATGATAAAAAGACTAATAGGATTACCAGGAGATAAGGTGGAAATAAAAGATGATGGAACAGTGAATGTAAATAATGAAAAGTTAGATGAGCCTTATATAAAATACCCAGGTGGGAAAGTGAATATGAATTTTGAAGTTCCAGAAGACAAATATCTTTTATTAGGAGATAATAGAGATAACAGCAAAGATTCAAGGTATTGGAGTGATAAATATATAGATGGTGATGATATATTAGGAAAAGCTCAAATAACAGTATGGCCTTTAAATAGGTTTAACTTTGCTAACTAAAGAATAACATTAAGGGGGTTTTTATGAGTACATGGTTATTTATAGATTGCTTTCTTCTAATATTAATTATATGGTGGATTTATGATCTGCTTAAAGGAGAATTTCTAATTAATAAACTAGGGGCAAAGGGAAGTTTTAGATGGTTAATTGGAATTTTAATTACTACTATAATAGTAATTATTATTACATTTCCTTTAGTAAAAAATACATATGAAATAAAAACTTTTATTAGAGATTCAAGGTTAAATCAGTATATATCAAGTTATAAATTATCGGGATTTAGAAACTCTACTGTTATAGCAAAGGGTAATGATAAATTTGAACAATTAGATAATGATTTAAAGTTTGAATATATGGAATCTGTTAGAAAAAACATAATTTCTATTGTTTCATATAATTATGGAATTGGCGATGGTGGATATATTGAAATTCATGAGATGATTTCAGATATGAAAGTAGAAGTTGATGTTGGAGAAGATAAGTATGTAACTAAAGGAAGTACTTTGAAGTTAAATGGAGAGGTATTATATAAATAGGAATATTTTAAGAAAGATTTGAATATAAGATAATAAATAGCTTAAAGATAGAAACTTAAAGCTATTTATCACATAGTGGTTGCTATTGTAGATACCTCTTCTGTGCTCTAAGGTTTTTTGCTTACCTTAGAGCTTTTTTTTAATAAAAGCAAGCCTGTCTATAAAAGATCCAATTAATATCCCTATGGTGTAACAAAGTAAATCACTCCAAAGGAAGCCATATCCAAGAACTAAGCCGCCAAGGGTTGTAGCTCTAATATTATTAATCCACTTTGCTTGATATATTTGGCTAAATTCTATTCCAAAGGAGAAAAGAATAGCGATTAAAAAAGAAGTATTAGTATTTAGTTTGGGAAGTAGAAATCTAAAGCCAAAATAAACCATGGTTGCCCAGAGTATATCACCTAAGTATGGTGCTATTAAACTAGGAATATAGGACATAAATTTTCTAGATAAAAGACCAAGAATCATGGTTAAAATGGTTAACATAAAATATTTTTTTCTCATAAATTTATACCTTTCATTAAATTATATTTTATTAAAAAACTTTATAGAAATCATAATTAAGATTAGCTTAATTAGGTTCTTTTAAATCATGGCTTGATAAAGAACTAAATTTTATAATTAGTCATAGATTCAAAAGTTTTATTACCTAAATCATAGTTTTATAGGAATCCTATTGTTTAAATTATATCAGATAATAAAATGAAATTTATATTTTAATATATTCCTTAAGTTTTTGTGTTAATTATTGAAGGATATGAATAATATAAAAGTAATTAGATGTATTTAATTAAGCAATCAATTTTTAGGAGGCGCTATTTAGTGACTGATAGAGTAGAGTGTAAACTAAAAGCCAAAGAATTATTAAGAGGAAGATGGGAAAATGCTGTAGGAGCATGTTTGTTATTTTTTGTTTCAACATTTTTATTAAGTTTTTTATTATCGCCAATACCTATATTCGGGTGGATTATAATTGCACTAATCTCAACATTTTTAACTGGAAGCTTTATAAAGTATTGTATTAAGCTAAATGAAACAGAGGGAAAAGTAAAATACTTAGAATGCTTAATAAGTTTTAAGACTACTCTTAAAATTTTAGCATGTGATATTTTAATTGGATTAGTTGTAGGAATAGGTTGGATTATATTTACAATGATATTTTCAGTTGCTTTTATAGCTAGTCAAAGCATCGTAGTAATTATTGTAGTTCTTATTATTTTAGTTGCTTTAGGATTTTTTATAGAGGCAATATTATTCCCTGTACCTATGATATTAACAGAAGACGAAGGCGTTGGAGTAATGGAAGCTATAGAAATGAGCTTTAATATAACTAAGGGATATAGATGGAAGTATATAGTTATGAACTTAAGCTTTATAGGATGGATGATATTATCTTTCCTTACTTTTGGAATAGGTATGCTTTGGTTACAACCATATATGATGTTAACTTACTATCTTTTCTATAAAGGAATAAGAAGTGCTAACACTACTATCTAATAAAAATATATAAAGGAATAAAAATAAATTTTATCACAATTGATAAAACTATTATTTAATTAAAGAAAGATTAAATGAATAATAAATAGTGAAATAGATAATTTAGAATAAAAGTTGAGATTGTTATTTAATCAAAAAAAGACTGTGCTAAAACTAAGAAATAAGTTTTTAGCATAGTCTTTTTAATTATAATTATTTTGATGTGTTCTTTTCTTTTTTGAAAAATTTAAGATAAATGAAAATAATTATAGCAATAATTAAAATAGCTAAAGTGACAAAGGTGTATTTCTCCATTATTGAATTTATAAGTGGTAGATTATCACCTATAAAATATCCTAAGGAAACTAAAAAAATGTTCCAAATACTTATACCTAAAGAAGAGTATAAGATGAAATATTTTAAGCTGAATTTCTCAGCGCCAGCTAATAAAGATACATATGTACGAGTAAGTGGAACTATCCTAGCTAGCAATACAGCTGGCTTTCCATACTTTTTAAACCATTTATTTAATGCTAACATACTTTTTTGACTGCTTGGAAATTTACGTCCTAACCATTCTTGAAGAGGGACACCACCATAGTAGCCAATGGCGTAACAGATTAATGAACCTAATAATCCACCTATAATACTAAATATTATAACTCCAATAAGTGAAAATTCTCCTTGAGATGCACTAAGACCAAAGAAGGTTAAAACCACTTCACTAGGTAATGGGAAACAAGCATATTCTAACCCAACTATTAATAAGATTCCAAAGTATCCAAAGGAACCTACAATATCAATTAAAAATGTTAATAGAGATCTTAAAAACTCCATGCAAAATAATCCTCCTGTCTATTCTTAATTGGTATTATTAGATATAAATATAGACCATGCTAATATACCATTGGCATGGTCTATAGAAATTTACAATTAAGCTGCTCTATTTTCTTTATTTGATTCTTGAACAGTGTTTGTTTTATTTTCAGTAAATTTTTCTCTTATAAATTTAACAAATTGAACAACTATGAAAGTACATAATGATAATCCATATATAGTTAATAAGTTATTAAGTGTAAGTGGAGCAACTTGGAATAATCCTTCAAATGCAGGTACTAAAAGAACAATGTTTAATAGTACAAATCCTACACCAAATGCAGCCCATAAATATTTATTAGAGAATAATTCTTTTGATACTACATGTTTTTTAGATTTACTGTTAAATCCGTGAACAAGTCTTGATAAACATAAAGTAGCAAAGGCCATTGTACTTGCTAATAGAGGTCCACCTTGGTTTAATCCAATATGGAAGGCTATCATAGTAACAATAGTAATAACTACACCTTCAAATAAAACATCTGTAACAAAGTCTTTTGTTAATATAGAAGCATTAGCTTTTCTTGGTTTTTCTTTCATAACTTCTTTTTTATGAGGTTCAAGACCTAAAGCAATTGCAGGTAAACTATCAGTTAAAAGGTTTATAAATAATAAGTGTACCGCAGCAAATGGAACTGGTAATGCTAATATGGAAGCATATAATACTGATAATATACCAGCAGTATTACCAGATAATAAGAATTTAATAGCATTTTTAATATTTGAGTAAATATTTCTACCATTTTCAATAGCTTTTACTATGGTTGCAAAGTTATCATCTGTTAAGACCATAGAAGCGGCATCTTTAGCAACTTCAGATCCTGTAATACCCATTGCAACACCTATATCAGCTTGTTTTAAAGCAGGGGCGTCATTGACACCATCACCAGTCATGGCAACTACATTGCCTTTTTCTTGCCATGCTCTAACTATTCTTATTTTATGCTCTGGAGAAACCCTAGCATATACTGAAATGTGTTCTACCATATTCTTAAGTTCTTCGTCACTAACTTTATCTAAAGCAGAACCTTCAATAGCTTCACTTTCATCTTTTAATATACCTATTTGTTTTGCTATGGCGGAAGCTGTTATTTTATGGTCACCAGTTATCATTACAGGTTTAATTCCAGCTTCTATACAAGCTCTTACGGCTTCAGCAGATTCTTCTCTTGGTGGGTCCATCATTGATATAAGACCTATGAAGGTTAAGTCATTTTCATCATCAAGTTTTATATCTGTTCTACTTTCAATATTTCTATATGCAAAAGATAAAACTCTAAGACCTGTTTTTGAGAATTCTTGGTTAATTTCTTCTATTTTAGCTATATCTTCTTTAGTTATAGGTCTAACCCCTTCAGAAGTTTCAATCTTAGTAGATCTTTTAAGAAGAACATCAACAGCTCCCTTAGTAGCTATAATATTTTCACCATGAATGTTATAAACAACACTCATAAGTTTTCTATCTGAATCAAAAGGAATTTCACCAAGTCTTTTAAATTTATCCCTTTGAACAAGTTCATCTACTCCGTATAAATCACCTAAGTTTACAAGGGCAACCTCAGTTGGATCACCTATTTCTTTTTCGCAATCTGTAATTGCATCATTACAAAGTAAACTCATAGTTAATAAATCATTATCTATTTTCTTTTCTAAGTTTAATTGATTTGAATCTATTACTTTTCCATCAACAAAAATCTTTTTAACGGTCATTTTATTTTGAGTTAATGTACCAGTTTTATCTGAACATATAATAGATACACTACCTAAGCCTTCAACTGCTTGTAATTTTCTTATGATGGCATTTTCTTTAGCCATTTTTTGAGTTCCTAAAGAAAGAACTATTGTTACTATAGAACTTAAAGCTTCTGGGATAGCAGCTACTGCTAAGGCAACTGCAAACATGAATGCATCTATAATAGCTTCACCTCTATAAAGACTAAGAGCAAATACTATTGCACAGATAACAAGTATTCCAATTGCAAGCTTTTTACCAAAGTTATCTAAGTTAGCTTGAAGAGGAGTTTTCTTTTCCTTAGTGTCATTTAATAACTGAGCTATTTTACCTATTTCAGTATCCATACCAACGGCTGTTGCTAAAATAGTAGCTCTACCATAAGTTACTAAGCTTCCAGAGAAGACCATATTTTTTCTATCACCAATAGGGATTTCTTCTCCTTTTATTATTTCAGACATTTTAACTATGCTTTCAGATTCTCCTGTTAATGAGCTTTCATTAACTTGTAAGCTATAGTTTTCAAGAATTCTACCATCAGCAGGAACATAGTCTCCAGCTTCAAGAAAGATAATATCTCCAACAACTACATCCTTTGAGTCTATTTCTATTCTTTCACCATTTCTAAGCACCTTAGTAGAAGGAGAGGAGAGAGCCTTTAAGCTACTTAAAGATTGTTCAGCTTTAAGATGCTGAATAGTTCCAAGAGTAGCATTTACTATTAATACGAATATGATAACAGCGGCACTTTCAATATCTCCTAAAAACATTGAAATAGCGGCAGCACATATAAGAATTATTATTAGCATGTCCTTAAATTGATCAAGAAATACTTGGAAAGTAGATTTTTTCTTACCTTCAACTAATTCATTTTTACCATATTTTTCTTCCATGCTTTTAACCTCAGTGTCATTTAAACCGTCCTTGTTTACACCGAGTTCTTTAAAAAGTTCTTCTTTTGATTTTGAATAAACTTTCTTCATATTATTGTCTCCTTTCTTTAATATAAATTATTGATTAAGGATAATTTCTAACAAATAATATCTATGTATAGGAGGCAAAAAAATAAGACTCCTAATATAATCTAAGGAATAGTATATAAAATACCTTAAATTCCTTAGATTATATTAAAAGTCTTGTAACCAAATTGGTGTATAATACCAGGTAACTTTTCGTTAACCGCGATGTTGATATTATAGCTTGCAACTACTCCCTCTTAACACAATAGATATTAAATATTATTAAGTTTAATATCATATTATATCTCTTTGAGTTGTCTGTCAATAAGTTTTTATTACGAAAATACTATGATTTTATTAAGATTTTGAAAACCCTCTTAATAAATACTATGAGCTTATATAAAGATGTGTGAATAAAGGCTTTAGTAATTACGAAAAGAATAATAAGGGCTTTATTTCTTAGAATATTTTTATTGTAGAAGTTATATATTCTATGATAGTATGTAAAATAAAATTATGAGTTAGTGTTGGAATAGATTTATTTATTGGAGGATGTGTATATGATGAATTCACATGAAATTGACTTTGAACTTTTTGGAGATGATATGCAATTTGTAGAGATTGAATTAGATCCAAGAGAAACTGTTGTTGCCGAGGCTGGAGCAATGATGATGATGGATAGTAGCATAGAAATGGAAACTATTTTTGGTGATGGAAGTAATAGTAGTGGATCAGGTGGATTTTTTGGAAAGTTAGGAGGAGCGGCTAAGAGAGTTTTAACAGGGGAAAGCTTATTTATGACTGCCTTTACCAATATGGGAGTAGGAAGAGAAAAGGTTGCCTTTGCTTCACCATATCCAGGAAAGATAATTCCAGTAGATTTAAGAAATTATGGTGGTAAACTTATATGCCAAAAGGATGCTTTTTTATGTGCAGCTAAGGGAGTAAGCATAGGAATTGATTTTAGAAGAAAATTAGGAACTGGGTTCTTTGGTGGAGAAGGATTTATACTTCAAAAACTTGAAGGAGATGGTATGGCCTTTATTCATGCTGGTGGTACTATTGTTAGAAAGAGACTTCTACCAGGACAAAAATTAAAAGTAGATACAGGATGCTTAGTTGCTATGACAAAAGATGTAAATTATGATATAGAGTATGTTAAGGGAATAAAGAATGCGGTCTTTGGAGGAGAGGGGATTTTCTTTGCAAGTTTAGTAGGACCAGGAGAAGTTTGGATTCAAAGCTTACCATTTAGTAGACTTGCATCTAAGGTTGTTTCATCTGCACCTCAAGTTCCAGGATCTAGAGATGTTGGGGAAGGTAGCGTATTAGGAGAGTTTGGACGACTATTTCAAGACTAGATTTTAAATAAGATTATATATGTACTAACTATATTTTTAAATTATCAGAGCAAGTTTTAAAGTTTTCATTTTTAGAAAATATAAAATTAGTAATGTTTCATTTCTAAGATATAATAAACTAAATAGGTTCTTTAATGTTTATATGTTCATTAAAATTTTTTTAGTGATAAAACTTTACATTGAAAGAATAAGTAGTTATAATACTACTTAATAACTTAATATATACTTATATAAGTATATCGTATATGCTCGACGATATGGGTTGAGTGTTTCTACTAGGAGGCCGTAAACATCCTAACTACGAATATATAGGTGATTTCTATATTTTTTTGTGAGATTATTATATATTCCTAGGCTTTTTGGCTTAGGAATTTTTTTGATTCATATAAAATTACTATGTAAAAGCTTTAATAAAGCTTTCTTTTTAATATGCTTTATAGAAATTATCTTTGTAGTAAAGTAGGCCTCTACATAGAGCTTTAATAGATTCAATTAGAAAATTCTAAACAGAGTTATTTATTATAATGAAATAATTTTTATAGCAGGGGGAAAAGGAAGATGGAAGCATTAAAAGAAAAGATCTTAAAAGAAGGAAAAGTTAGAGAGGGAAACATACTTAAAGTTGATTGTTTCTTAAATCACCAAATGGATATAAAATTCCTTAATGAAGTTGGTAAGGAATTTAGAAAAAGATTTGAAGGTGAAAAGGTAGATAAAATACTTACAATAGAAGCTTCAGGAATAGCTATTGCAGGGATAGCATCTCAATACTTTGATTATGTTCCAGTAGTTTTTGCTAAAAAGACTGAAAGTTTAAATTTAGATAAAGATGTTTATGAATCAAATGTACATTCATTCACAAAGAAAAAAGATTACAAAGTTAGAGTTGGAAAGCAATTCTTAAATAAAGGTGAAAGAGTTTTAATAATTGATGACTTCTTAGCTCAAGGATGTGCAACTAAAGGAATGATAGACTTAGTTGAGCAAGCAGGTGCTGAGTTAGTAGGAATAGGAATAGTTATAGAAAAAGGATTCCAAGACGGAAGAAAAGTTTTAGAAGATTTAGGGGTAAGAGTTGAATCTCTTGCAATAATAGATAAATTAGAAGATAATAAAGTTTACTTTAAATAATTTATAGAAACTTTTAGCACATAAGTTAGTTACATAATAAATATAAAGATATTGTTTAAAGAAGTTGTATCAAAATAACATGTAAATAAAGCTTAAAAATAATATGAAGTTTTATATATTCATAAGTTTTATTTATTAGTTTTGATATAGCTTCTTTTTATTTATAAAAATATAGAGCTTTAATTTATTTTATGAAAATGTTAAAAAAATTAATTTTATAAACTTAGTGTTGAATAATTATTAAAATTTTCCTTCAAAAAGGATGTGGAACTGACAACTTTTGAAAAGGTAAAAAGTTTTTAATTACAATCAAAAACCACATTATAAGCTAATTTGAGCAATTTTAAGATATAACAACTAAAATTATATAATAGGGCAGAAAATGAAAGTTAATAAAAGTAAAATGTCATTTTTGGAGCTTTTAAATTTTCTTAATAAGTATATAATAGAATTTGTGTTAAAAACTTAGAAAAAGAGGAATTATAATGAACAATAAGCAGAAGGGAATAAGTCTAGTTTTAATAGCGACAGTTTTTTGGGGCATAATGGGCATAAGCAGTAGAATCCTATATGAAGCAGGATTAAGCACAATGTTTATAGCTTTTAGTAGAAGTTTTTTATCTTCTATTTGCTTTTTTATTTGGATAATGATAACTGATAGAAAAATTTTAAAGATAGATCCAAGAGGTTTAGCTATTTCAGCATTATATGGAATAGGAACTTTTGCATTATGTTTTATTGGATATAACTTGTCCGTAGAATATATACCTATATCTGTAGCTACAGTATTGATGTTTACTAACTCAATATGGGTAACAATCTTTGGGGTATTATTCTTTGGTGAAAAGTTCAATATGAAAAAGGGATCTGTTATCCTATTAACTTTAGTAGGATGCATAATGGTTTCAAATATGTCTTTAGGACATTTTAATATGAGTGCAATAGGAATAGCTGCTGGATTAGGAACAGGATTTTTATTTGCTTTTCAAATAATATTTCCTAAATTTTTTAGTGGTTATAGAAAAGACACATTGCTTATTTATGGCTATATATTTGCAAGTATATTTATAGGTTTATTTACAGATTTTAAAGAATCATTTGATATAATTGCAAATGCACCTAATATTGGGGTGGTCATATTAAATATATTATCTATAGGTATTTTAAGTACATTTATATCTAATACATTCTATATAAAATCAACTGAATACATAGAGGCTAGTGTTACCAGTATATTAGCTTCTATGGAACCAGTATTATCAAGTATATTTGCTTTCTTTATTTTTGGAGAAGTATTAAATGGTAAGCAAATAGTTGGTGCTATATTAATAATTATAGCTGCCATAATATTAGAGTTGAAATTAGATAAAGAAAGAATAAACAATGTATTTAAGTTGAAATTTATAAATCAAAATTAATTAGCTAATAAGTTATAATATAAATTTTAAAAATCCCTGACTTAAAATGAATATTATAAATTATTGATTAGGCTGTATCTATTTAGGTGCAGTCTTTTTTTATGCAATAAAATATTTCTTAATAATGAATAAAGTGTTAACATATAATGTATAAAGCAAAATTTACTAAATTTAAAAGGGTGATTAATTTATGGAGATTTTTAAAAAGCAAAGCTTAAAAAGAATACTTAGCGAAGCAAATGAAAATAAGGAAAGAACCCTAAGTGCTTTGGATTTAACACTAATGAGTGTTGGGTCAGTAATTGGTACTGGAGTTATGGTTTTAACTGGGATTGTTGCAGCTAAACAGTCTGGACCAGCTACCTCCATAGCATTTATTGGAGGAGGAATTGCGGCGGCTATAATAGTTTTATGTTATGCAGAATTTAGTTCAAGTATTCCAAGTGCTGGAGGGTCTTATTCATTTACTTATGTCTCCTTAGGTGAGATTATTGCATATATATCAGGATTATGCATTGTTATTGGATATACCTTGTCCACAGCCACAGTAGCATCGGGATGGGGATCTTATCTTTTAAGTCTTTTAGATATTCTAGGAATAAAATTACCAAAGACATTTACAGCTATTCCAAGTGAAGGGGGAATAGTAAATCTACCAGCAATGATATCAATTTTATTTATAGTTTTTGTAATATCTTTAGGTACTAAAGAAAGTAAGAAGGTTAATGATATTATGGTATTTATAAAGATTGCAGTTATTGCTTTATTCATAGGGGTTGGAGCTTTTCATGTAAACACTAGTAATTGGCATCCATTTGCTCCCTTTGGAGTTAAGGGTATAGTCACTGGAACAGCTTCTTTATTCTTTGCTTATTGTGGATTTGATGCAACGGCCTCAGCTGCTGAAGAGGTTAAAAATCCACAAAAATCTTTACCATTAGGTCTTATAAGTTCTTTAGTAATATGCACAATTATATACATAGCTGTCTCCTTAGTCTTAACAGGAGTAACCTCATATACTAATTTAAATGTTGGTGATGCATTATCCTATGCTTTAAAATTAGTAGGACAAAGGGGAGTTGCCTTTGTAGTATCCTTAGGAACTGTAATAGGAATCCTTGCCGTAATATTTGCAGGTAACTTTACAACATCACACATACTTTTAGCCATGAGTAGAGATGGATTATTACCAAAATTCTTTAGTAAAGTTGATAAAAAAGATGTGCCATATACAGCATTATGGACTGTTGGTATAATAGGTGCCTTATTAGCAGGATTTTTTAATCTAGGACAGTTAGCTAACTTTGCTAATATAGCCTTTTTATTAACATATACTTTAGTTTGTATATCTTTAATAGCCTTTAGAAAAAAATATCCTCATGTAAAAAGAGGCTTTAAAACTCCATTGGTGCCATTTATTCCTTTACTAGGGGCATTTAGTTGCTTATTTTTAATGAGTAATTTATCAGAAGAAACATGGAAAATATTTATTGTGGTTTTAGTTTTATTAATCACAAGTTACTTAGTTTATGGAAGAAAGCATTCATTAATCAATAAAAACAATGATAATTAATATAGGGATTTTATTTTAGAATTAATTAAATTAAAAGAGTTATAAAGCTAATAAAAGTATGTTTTTAATTATTTTTAGTTTGATTGTATTTAAAATGAAATAAAGTCTTTTAAGTTATATAAATAAAAAGAGCTATAAAAGTTTTTTTAAATTTATAAGTTTTTTAAAGAGGATTATAAACCCTTAGAACTCATAAATTATTTTAAAATCTTTTGTAGCTCTTTATTTGTGTTTTATATTATGAAGTTTAAAATTTCCTATTTTCTTTTAGAATCATTTTTTTTATTGCTTTTTTTAAAATTACCTTTTAGAAGTTTCTTAATATAAAAGCTATTGAGGTTTTGTATTTTCCTTATTTGAATCTTCTTTTTCAAAGTAAATTTTAGCATTTTTTAATTCTGGATTAGATAGAATATAAGCATTAATAGCATCTTTATCAATGTAATCTTTAGAGTGATTTATAATAAACACAGGTAATTCATTATCTAAAACTCCACTGTAAACTTTAGTTATGTCATTAAACTTTCCTGGTAATGATGAAGTAACTGAGTTTAATGCTGATGTAACATTATTATTACTACTAGAGTTATTTTTTCCTTTATTTATTTCTAAATCACCTATAAAACCAGAATCCTGTTCTTTAATTTTATCTAAATACATTTTTAATTCAGGGAAATTATCAGTTGATTGTTGAATTATAAGTTTATATCCACTGAAATTATAATATTTTAATGCCTCTTGTAATTTTTCTTCCTCTGAATTATCTATGGTGTTACCTATTATAACTAAGTCTATTGTTTTATTCTTTGTGTTTATTTCCTTGTTAAGAATATATTCAGAAGGCATTTCATTTTCAATAAAGTTACTAAGATTAGCATTGTTTAAAAAGCTATTAACCATAGTTGCTGCTGAGATTAAACTTGGTATAGTAACTAAAATAGTTGAAACTATGATCATTTTTTTTAGTTTCTTTTGTTTTACTTCTGATAAAGTATTTCTAGTTGGTATTTTCATAAATTTCACAACAAGTAAGGTTGAAAGTGCTATGAAAAATGAGTTTATAAAAAATAAGTAACCTGCACCTAAGAATATATGAATGTTTTTAGTTGCTAAACCATAACCGCTTGTACAAAGTGGAGGCATTAAGGCAGTTGCTATGGCAACTCCAGGTAAAATGTTTCCTGATTTTTTACGAGTTATACCTATTATTCCTGCAATTCCTCCAGTAAAAGCTATTATTACATCCCATATATTAGGGGCGGTTCTAGATAAAATCTCACTTCCTGCACTGGATATTGGACTTAAAGAAAAATAAATAGTGGCAGTAGTTATACTTATGAATATTTCTATTATTAGTATAATTGCAGATTTTTTTAAAAGTTTTAAATTATAAATTCCTACTGAATATCCGATGGCTATTATTGGTCCCATAAGTGGAGAAATAAGCATTGCACCTATAATAACAGCAGTAGCATTCATATTTAAACCAACAGAGGCTATTATTATGGCACACATTAATATGATAAAATTAGCCCCGCCTATATTAACCCCATCTAATATATTTTCATGAATTTCATCATATGTAGCTTGATCTTTCTTAAATTCATTAAAGAATCTTTCCTTAGTAATACTCACATTAATTCCTCTTTTCCTTTAATTTAAAAATAAGTTCAATAACCTATATTTTAAGCTAATTAACATTGTATGTCACTTTTCAAATCTTATGTAAATAGATGATAACTTTAAGATGGATTGAAAAAGCTAATTAATTTAAAATTTTTTATAATGATAATATTTCTTTTAATTATATAATTTTCATGTTTATACAATTAAAATAGAATTAAATATTTAAAACAAGGCATAATCTTATTAAAGATAATTGTTTATTAATTTGGGGAGTGATTTTATGTTAAGTAAAGATACTATTAAAAAAGTACTTTCTGTAGCTCTTAGTACAGGAGGAGACTTTGCAGAAGTTTTTGTTGAAGAAAAGTTAAATAATAATATTGTATTAACTTCAGGGGCTGTTAAGGATATTATTTCAGGAAAAGATTATGGAATTGGTATAAGAATTTTTAAAGGACTAAAGTGCATATATGCATATACAAATGATGATTCCCTTATGAGTTTAGTTAATACTGCTAAAAAGGCGGCTTTAGCTTTAGGGGACGTTATAGATGGACATACAGTTAATTTAAATTTAGTTGAAAGAATAAATACTAATATTCATCCTATTTTATATGTTCCTTCATCTATAAGTTCAGCTAAGAAAATTGAGAAAATGAAGGAAGCTTATAAGGGAGCAAAGGGATATAGTCATGAGATAGCTCAAGTTACAGTTACTATGAAGGATGAGGATCAAAGGGTTTTAATTGCTAATAGTGAAGGATTATTTACTGAAGATAGAAGAATAAGATCAAGAATAGCCATAAGTTCCATAGCTTCAAATGGAATAGATAATCAAGCTGGAACAAGATCTCCAGGGGCATCTATGGGATTTGAATTTTTTGATACCATAGATTTAAGTGATTTAGGAAAAGAAGCCTCTAAGTCAGCAGTAACAATGCTTCATGCAGATTATTGCCCAGCAGGTAAGATGACTGTGGCTATTGAAAATTCCTTTGGCGGGGTTATATTCCATGAAGCTTGTGGTCATTCTCTTGAGGCAACTGCTGTTGCTAAAGGAAATTCTATATTCTGTGATAAACTTGGTATGCAAATAGCTTCATCAAAGGTTACTGCAATAGATGATGGAACTATAGCTAATGCATGGGGTTCATTAAATATAGATGATGAGGGAGAACCAACTAGAAGAAAAGTTTTAATAGAAAATGGAATACTTAAATCATATATGATTGATAAGTTTAATGGAAGAAGAATGGGTATGCCTTCTACAGGAAGTGGAAGAAGAGAATCTTATAAATATGCTCCTACTTCAAGAATGACAAATACCTTTATAGCAAATGGTGAAGATGATAATGAAAAAATCATAAAATCTATAGAAAATGGATTATATGCTAAGCAAATGGGTGGAGGATCAGTAAATCCTATAACTGGCGATTTTAATTTTAACGTTCTTGAAGGATACTTAGTTAAAAATGGAGTGATTGATAGGGCTGTAAGAGGAGCTAGTTTAATAGGAAATGGTGCTGATATCTTAATGAACATAGATATGGTTGGAAAAAACTTAGACCATGGGCAAGGAGTTTGTGGTTCCTTAAGTGGAGCAGTCCCAACTAACGTAGGTCAGCCACTTTTAAGAGTTAAAGAAATCACAGTTGGGGGAAGATAGGAGGTATTTGTTATTATGGAATTTAAGGATTTTAAAGAAAGATTATTTAATAGAGCTAAGGAACTTAATTTTGAAAAATATGAATTATATTATGGTAAAAGTGAATCATTAAATATTACTTCATCTAATGGAGAAGTTGAAAGATATGGATTAAGTACTACTATAGGAGTTTCTTTTAGAGGTATATATAATGGAAAAATGGGATACTCATATACAGAGAAATTAGATGAAGAATCAATAGAAATCTTACTTTTAAAAGCAATTGAATGTGCTGAACTTGTAGAAAGTGAAGATGAGGAGTTTATATTTGGGGATAAAGCTAAGTATGTAGAAGTGAATTCCTATGATGAAAATATTAGTAGCTTAACTCCAAAGGAGCAAATAGAAAAGGCTTTAAAGTTAAGTACTGAGCCATCAAAGATAAATTCTGAAATAATAAAAAGTGAGTACACTAAATTTAATACAGCTAAGCTAGAGAGAGTAATAGTTAATTCAGAAGGAATTGATTTAAAAGAAGAAAAAACTATTGTTCAAGCTTCAATTTCTCCTATAGCTAAAGATGGAGAAAATATGATTGTAGATGGAGTTTCTAGGGTTTCAACTAAGTTAAATGATGTTAATATAGATGAATTAATGAAGAAAGCAATAAATAATACTTTAAGAAAAAAAGGAGCTACTTCCATAAAATCAGGTAAATATAAAGTTATTATAGATGGAGAGGTTATGGCTGCCTTAATAAGAACTATGGAAGAGAATTTCTTAGGTCATATAGCTCAAGAGAACAAAACACTTTTAAAGGATAAAATTGGAGAGAAGGTTGCGTCTAATAAAGTTACCCTTGTGGATGATCCTTTCTTAGAGGGAGGAATTTCAACTTGTTCCTTTGATGATGAGGGGGTACCTACAAGAGTTAAAAATATAATTAAAAATGGAGTTTTTAAAGGATTTTTACATAGTTTAAAAACTGCGAAGAAATCAAAGGTTAATCCAACTGGAAATGGCTTTAAAGCAGGATTTAAATCTACAGTAAAAGCAAGTCCTACTAATCTTTATATAAAAGAAGGGGATAAGTCCTTTGAAGAGCTTTTAAGTTCTGTGGAAAATGGAATTTATATAATAGACTTAGCAGGTCTTCATTCAGGCGCAAATGCAGTAACAGGAGACTTTTCCTTAGCTGCTGAGGGGATAAAAATAGAAAATGGAGTTTTAACTAGGGCAATAAAACATATAACTATTGCAGGAAACTTCTTTGATTTACTAAATAATATTGAAGAGGTAGGAAATGACCTAGAGGAAAGTGGAGTAACTTCAGGATACGGTAGTCCAAGTATTATTATTAAGGAACTTTCTGTAGCTGGAGAATAATATTTTTTATTAATAGTTTTATACTATAGGGCTATACCAAAATAAGATTTAAGGGTTTGTATTAAAATAACTTTTTATAAAACTTACAAATAGTATAAAGAAAATATCTATATAATTTTTAGAAGGATGTTTAGAGTAATAATTCCAAAATCTTAGTGGAATATAGTAATTATTAAAGGGGTCTGTCTTTGTATCTTTATAGGAAAATTATGCTTAAATAATGTGGGAATTTAACCATAAAAGTTAACAAAGTGTTAAAATAAAGGTATAAACCATTTGGGGATAATTTACTATAAGGAGTGGTTATTCATGATAACAAAAGATCTTGAAAAAAAGCTAGAAGGATTAGGAGCTTTTGAAATTAGTAGCAAGATGTTAAAGTTAGCTAAAAACAATGAAAAGCACAATAAATTTTTGAATGCAGGAAGAGGAAATCCTAACTGGATAAATACTGAAGGAAGACTAGCCTTAAGTAGAATAGTGGAATTTGGTGTTTTTGAATCAAGAAGAACTATACATGAGGGAAATTTAGCTGGATACACCAATTTAGATGGTATATATGAAAGATTAATGGATTTCTTAGATGGGGGTCATGAAGTAGATAAATTTTTACGTGATGCCATAGATTATAGCATTAAAACTTTAAGTGTTAATAAAGATGAATTAGTTAAAGAATTTGTAGATGGAGCAATTGGAAATGATTATCCAGTTCCAAATAGATGTTTAGTAAATACAGAAAAGATTTTAAAATTGTATTTAGAAAAAGAACTTTTTGGAGGAGTAAAATTAGCTAAGGAAACCAATGTATTCCCAACAGAGGGGGGAACAGCAGCTATATGCTATATATTTAATTCATTAAAAGAAAATGGACTAATAAAAGCTGGAGATAAGATTGCTATAAACACTCCAATATTTACACCTTACTTACAAATACCAGAATTAAAAGATTATGAGATGGTTGAAGTAGATTTAATTTCAAAGGAAGAAAATAATTGGGTTATAGAGGATTCGGAATTAGACAAGTTAAGAGATAAGGAGATTAAAGCCTTATTTTTTGTAAATCCTTCAAATCCAGCTTCTAAGGCTTTAAGTGAAGAGGCCTTAAATCATATAGCTGATATAGTTAAAGAACGTAAGGAGTTAATGATAATAACTGATGATGTTTATGGAACCTTTGTTGAAAACTTTAAGACTATATATTCCGTAGCACCTCATAATACCTTATTAGTTTATTCATTCTCTAAATTATATGGTGTAACAGGATGGAGATTAGGATTAATAGCTGCTAATGAAAACAATGTTTTTGATAAGTTAATAAGTAAATTGCCAGAGGAAAAATTACAGGATTTAGATAAAAGATATGGCCTTGTAACTTTTGAACCAAGAAATTTTAAATTTATTGAGAGGATTGTTGCAGATAGCCGTTCAGTTGGACTTTATCACACTTCAGGCTTATCAACACCTCAACAAATTCAAATGGCTTTATTTGCTTTAACTTCATTGATTACTAAAGGCAGAGATCCATATATAGAAAGCTCTAAAAATTTAGTAAGAGAGAGATATCATGATTTATGCAATACCCTAGGAATTAAAGAAGATGATAGTAGAGAAAATGCTAAATACTATTCATTAATAGATATTTATGAGTTAGCTGGAGATTTATATGATGATAAGTTTAAGGAATATCTAAAGGAAAATTTTGAACCTATTGATTTCTTATTACGTTTAGCAGAGATAAATGGAGTAGTCTTAATGGAGGGAGTAGGCTTTGGAGCAGCACCAGGAATATTGCGTGTTTCTGAAGCTAACTTGCCAGATGAGGCATATAAGAAAATAGCAAAACAAGTTTTAGAATTGTTATCTGAATATTATAATCAATATAAATCACAAAATTAGTATAGAATAAGTTATATAGAAAAAAAGGCAAGCTTAAAAATTAATAGTAGGTAAATAATAAAAGTAAGGCAAGTAATATTAGATATTATTTGCCTTATTTTTATATTTTAGAAGTTTTATTTAAAATCATTAGAGTTATGGTTATAACAATTATTATTAGTAGAATATATAAAATTTTATATGAAAAATATATAGTATAATTAATTTATGTATTTAGCCGAACACTATTGATCTAGAGATAATAAATGCATGTTTAAATATTGATAATGTTAATTTTAGTGTAATATGTGTAAATAATTAAAAGGGAGATGATGTTTATGAAAGAAAGTTTAATAAAAAAGGGATATTACAATTCTCCTATAGGAATTTTAGAGATAATAGAGTCAGATGGATATATAGTAGAGATTAATTTTGTAGAAGATGATAATTGTTTAGAAGAATTTATTAGTGAAGAGATAGAAAAGTGTAAAATAGAATTAGAAGAGTATTTTAGTGGTAGAAGAAGTGAGTTCTCAGTAAAGGTTGACTTAGCAAAGGGAACTGAATTTCAAAGAAAGGTATGGAATGCTTTAAGGGATATTCCCTATGGAGAGACAGTTTCATATAAAGAAATAGCTGAGAAAATAGGAAATCCAAAGGCTGTTAGGGCTGTAGGAGGAGCAAATAATAAAAATCCTATTCCTATAATAATTCCTTGTCATAGAGTTATAGGAAAAGATGGATCATTAACAGGATATGGTGGTGGATTAAGTAAAAAGGAATGTTTACTTAATTTAGAGCATGAAAATAAGTAGTGTTTAGTAAATAATTTTGTTGGTTTATAAATTGGAAGGAGAGAAATATTGAATAGAGCGAAAGAGATTTTAAAAAGTTTTTACGGATATAGTGAGTTTAGAAAAGGACAAGAGGAAATAATAAATGAGATTATAAATGGAAATGATGTTGTAGCTATAATGCCAACTGGTGGAGGAAAATCAATTTGTTATCAAATTCCTGCATTGATTTTAGAAGGGGTTACAGTTGTAATTTCACCACTTATTTCTCTTATGAAAGACCAAGTTGATGCCATAAATAGTATGGGAATAGAGTCAGCATATATAAATTCTACTCTTAGTAATGAAGAGATAAATAATATATTTCAAAGTGTTAAAGATGGACATATAAAAATATTATATGTAGCACCTGAAAGACTTGAATCTATGGAGTTTTTAAATTTAGTTTCTAATATAGATATTTCACAGGTGGCTGTTGATGAGGCACATTGTGTTTCTCAATGGGGGCATGATTTTAGAAGTAGTTATAAATTTATTGGAAGGTTTATAAATCTTTTAAGAAAAAGACCTGTAGTTTCAGCCTTTACAGCAACTGCAACAGAGGAAGTTAGAAAAGATATTGTAAAATTACTTGAGCTTAATAATCCAAAGGTTTTTGTTTCTGGATTTGATAGGGATAATTTAAAAATAATAATAGAAAAGGGAGTTAACAAGGCTCACTATATATTAGATTATTTAAAAGAAAATAAGGATGTTTCTGGAATTATTTATTGTGCTACTAGAAAAGAGGTAGATTCCTTATGTGAGCTTATAAATTCAAGAGGAATAGGGTGCACAAAATATCATGCTGGACTTTCTGATGAGGAAAGAAAGAAAAATCAAGAGGATTTTGTTTTTGATAAGGTAAGTGTAATGGTTGCTACTAATGCCTTTGGAATGGGTATAGATAAGCCTAATATAAGATATGTAATTCACAATAATATGCCTAAAAATATAGAAGGATATTATCAGGAAATAGGAAGAGCGGGAAGAGATGGAGAAAAATCAGAGTGTATTCTTATTTTTTCACCAGGAGATGTTCAGACACAGAAATATATAATAGAAACTGGAACTTTAAATCCTGAAAGAAAGATAAATGAACTAAGTAAGCTACAAACAATGATGGATTTAGTTTATTCTAATGGATGTTATAGAAGATTTATACTTAATTATTTTGGAGAAGACCTAGAGGAAGACTGTCATAATTGTAGCAATTGTGAAATGGAAGGAGAATTAGTTGATAAAACAATAGATGCTCAAAAAGTTATTTCCTGTGTTTATAGGATGAAAAGACCCTTTGGAATAGGAGTAATAATAGATGTTTTAAGAGCCTCAAAAAATAAGAAGATAATTGAATTAGGCTTAGATCAGCTAAGTACTTATGGAATAATGAAGGATTATTCTAAAGAAGGGCTTAAGGACTTTATAAACACTCTAATTTCGCATAGATATATAGATTATATAGGGGAGTACCCTGTAGTTAGACTTAATCAAAGTTCCATAGATATTCTTAAGGGTAATGAAAAAGTTATGTTTAAGGAAAAGATAAAAGCTAAGAGAGTATCTAAAAATAATGAATTGTTTGATTTATTAAGAAGCTTAAGAAGAGAAATTGCTTCAGAAGAAGGGGTACCTCCATATATAGTATTTGGTGATAATACACTTAAAGAGATGAGTGTAAGAATACCAGTAAATGAGAGTCAACTTTCAGAAATAAGTGGTGTTGGTGAAAAGAAAATACTTAAGTATGGAGAACTGTTCTTAAATGTAATAAAGGAATATGTTAAGGTAAACAATATTGAGATTAAGTGGGAATCAGGATTAAAAATTAATAAGGACGAGCTAGAAGAAAAGTTTAAAAAAGGTAATGGTAAGGATGGAAAGAAAAAGTCTTTTGAAATTACTATAGATATGCTTAGAGAAGGGGATAAGTTTCATACTATTGCAAAGGAAAGAGAACTTTCTATTACTACAGTGCTTTCTCATATTCAGCAATATTTAGAAGAGGGAAATAAAATAGACTTTGAAATAGATTTTGATTCCTTATTTTCAAAAAGAGAAGAAGAATTGGTTTTAGATGCCATAGATAAGGTTGGGTATAGCAAGTTAAAACCTATTAAGGAAAATCTAGAAGAGGATGTTTCCTATGAAAAAATAAGGTTTATAGTTACTAAATTAACTATAAATAATTTAAGAAAAGAATAATGTTAATTTAGGTTTGTTATGAAAAGTAAGGAGGACTATGTCAAGAGTGACATAGTCCTTATTTAAATATATAAAAAGAATACAACAATGTTTTTATATCCACCTAAGAGTGCAAAGACTTTTTCATGGAGTTTTTTATTTAATCTTAGTAAGAATAAATTACTAGGATATATGAATAATAATTTTCAAATAATAAGTAATAAGTATTTTGTATAAAATGAGGTGAAAGTATGGAAATAAGAAATAATAAGGGATATGGAAAACTTAAAACTGTAATAGTATGTTATCCTTGTAATTTTAAAGTTAAGGGGAAGGTACAAATAAATTATCCCTTAATGTATGAACAATACAATAACTTTATAAATTTAATTAGCAGAGAAGGGGTTAAAGTTCAACTTTTAGAACCTATATATGGAGAAAATCAAGTTTTCACAAGGGATGTAGGCTTTGTTATAGGGGATACATTGTTTATTTCTAATATGAGTAATAAAGAGAGAATAGAAGAAACTAAAGCTTTAGAAAAGTACATAAAAAATCATAACTTAAAAGTATATAGAATGGAGAATAAAATAGAAGGTGGAGATGTAGTAGTATATGAAAATTACATCTTTGTAGGATTAAGCGAAAGAACTAGCTTAGAAGCAATTAAGGAACTAAAAGAATACATAAATGAATATAATATGGGATATGAAATTATAGAAGTAAATTTTAATAAGGAAAAGATGCTTCATCTAGATTGTGTTTTTAATATATTAGGTAAGGATCAATGCATAATTAGTGATTATTTATATGATAAAGATAAAATTAAAAAGAGAATAAAAACTTGTTATAACATTGATAAAAAGACATCTGAAGAACTAGGAGCTAATATAGTAGCCTTAGGTGAAGGGAGAATAGTCACTTCAAATAAAACAGTGGTTAATATATTAAAAAAGGCTGATTTTGAAGTGTTTTATTTAGATTATTCAGAGATTTTAAAAGCTGGTGGAGGATTTACATGTAGTACTTTATATTTTTATATTGAATAATTTTTATATTTATTAAGACTTATTTCTTATTAAAAATGATGTTATTATTAAATAGTGTTTTTATCTAATAATTTCTTTAGTCATTAGATAAATTTTTAAAATAAAATATATGAATTAGGGGGAGATTTTTTGTTTGGACTTTCACCAATGTATTTTGGAGTCTATTTCTTTGTTACAGCTTTGATTATATTAGGAGTAACTTTATTTCTAAAAAAGAAGCTAGTGGGTAAAGATAGAGAATTTTATAAGGTATTATTAGTTTTATGTATTCCAATAATAGTTCAAAACTTTATATCAACTTCTGTAAATGTAATTGATACAGTTATGATAAGTAGTTTAGGTGAGGAATCTATAGCAGCTGTTGGCGTGGCTAATCAGGTGTTTTTCTTATTTAATATGGGATTAATAGGATTAACAGGAGCTACAGGACTTTTCATATCTCAATTTTATGGGAGTAATGATAGAAAAAGTATAAAGAAAGTTATGGGACTAAGTACTATTTTATGTGTGGGATTTAGTTTTATTTTCTTTGTTTTAGCATTTTTCTTTCCAGAGCTTATAATAGGAATCTTTTCTACTGACCCAAAAGTAGTTGAACTTTGTAAAAATTATTTAGTTGTTATTGCTATTTCATATCCTTTAACAGCCTTGAGCATGGTAATAAGTGCAGGGGCTAGGGCTGTGAGAAATCCTAAACTAGGAATGTTTTGTAGTGGAGCTTCTCTTATTATAAATATTATATTTAATTATTGCTTAATATTTGGAATAGGTATATTCCCAGAGTTAGGTGTTAAGGGAGCAGCTATCTCTACTGTATTTGCTAGAATAATAGAATGTTTATTATTAGTTGGATATGTTATTTTAAAAGATAAAGATTATATTATTAAGTTTAATATAAATGATATTAGAGGAATAAATAAAGACTTTTTCAAAGTTTATATGTCTAAGGGAATGCCTATATTTATAAATGACTTTGCTTGGGCTATTGGATCGGTTTCATACTCTGTAGCTTATGCAATGGTTGGTACATCAGCAATAGCAGCAAGTCAGATTGCAACTAGCACAGCTAATCTATTTATAATGTTAGCTATGTGTATAGCTACTGGAGCAGCTATTATGCTTGGAAATGAGCTTGGTGCAGATAATACTGATAGAGCTATAGATTATTCTAATAAGTTTTCTAAGATAGTTTTTGTTGTAGGAAGTATTTTAGGAGGAATGTTAATATTAAGTATTCCAATATTACTTAAAGTTTATAGTACATCTTCAACTATGGCTGGAGATTTAAGCAAAATTTTTGTAATAATGGGAGTTCTAATGGGCTTAAAATCATTTAATATTCTAGTGATTGTAGGAATATTAAGAAGTGGAGGAGATACAAAGTATGCCTTTGCACTAGAATTTGGCTGTATGTGGCTTGTATCAATACCATTAACATTCTTTGGAGCAATAAATGGCTTTCCAATATATATGTTAGTATTATTTACTTATTCAGAAGAAATAGTTAAAGCCATCTTTGGATTGCCTAGAGTTTTATCAAAGGTTTGGGTAGTTAATTTAACTAAAGATATAGAAATAAGTGGATAATAATATTTAAAAAATAGAAAGTATATTAATTTAGTTAAGAGGTTACATTCATATTAAGTGAGTGTAACCTTTTTATTTTAGGATATATTTATTAGTAATATTAATATTTTCTCCTTGACTCTAACATTGTGTTAGGGAGTAATATAAATTCCAGGAGGTGGTTATATGTATAGAGTTAAGGAAGTTTCAGAATTAACAGGAATATCAGTTAGAATGCTACATCATTATGATAAAATAGGACTTTTAAGACCTACAGCTATAAGTGAATCTGGATATAGATTATATAATGACAATGATCTAAAGCTTATTCAACAGATATTAATTTACCGTGAATTAGATTTTTCTTTAAAAGAAATAAAAGAGATTTTAAGTAATGAAAATTTAGACTTAAAGGAAACTTTAAGGACACAAAAACAATTCATAATAGATAAGAGAAATAGATTAAATAAAATAGTTGAGACCATAGAAAACACAATTAAAGATATGGAAGGGGAATTTATAATGAACAAAAAAGGGATGTTTGAAGGATTTGATATAGAAAAACACAATAAACTTTATGAGGAAGAAGTAGAAAATAAGTATGGAAAAAGTGATGCTTATAAGGAGTCAAAGGAAAAAACAAGTAAATATTCAAAAGAAGACTGGAATAATATAATGGGAGAAATAGATGATTTATATAAAAATTTAGCAGAACTCATGGATAGAGAGGTTTCAGATGAAGAGGTTCAGAGTTTAGTTCATCAGTGGAGAATGCTTATAAGTAAAAATTTCTACCAATGTAGTATTGAGATATTTAAAGGGCTTGCAGATATGTATATTTATGATGAAAGGTTTACTAAGAATATAGATAAATATGGAGAAGGATTTACTAACTTTTTAAGTGAGGCAATGAATTATTATTGCAATGAAAATTAATGTTTATTTTAAACAAACAAAAACAAAACTTAAAATAATTAATATTTATATTAAATAAATCAATATATAAATTAATAAAATTAATTTATATATTGATTTTTATTAATTTAAGATAGTATAATGTATATAAAAGGAGGTGTTTTTTTGAGATACGTAAGACCAAGCAAATGTCCAGTGTGTAATAGTGAACTAAAAATAGTTAAATTAGAATGTGAAAAATGCAAAACTAAAATTGAAGGTGAATTTAAGGGCTGTGATTTTTGTAATTTAACTCCAGAAGAGCAATATTTTCTAAAGATATTTGTTAAGTGCAAAGGAAGTATAAAAGAAATAGAAAAAGAACTAGATATATCCTATCCAACTGTAAAGAGTAGATTAAATCAATTAATAACAGCTTTAGGGTTTGAAGATAAAGAATTAGAAGATGAAAAAAAGGATAAAAAAAGGGAGAGAGAGATTATACTTGGAAAGCTAGATAGAGGAGAAATAACATCTAGTGAAGCTTTAAAGGAATTAGAGAAATTAAAATAAAGGGGGAGAATTTTTATGGATGAAAAGAAAAAAATATTAGAGATGATAAGTGAAGGTAAGATTAGTCCAGAAGAGGGAATGAAATTATTAAATGCCTTAGGGGAAAATAAAGAAGAGTTTGTTATAAAGAAAAAGATATACAAAACACTTAAAGTTAAAGTTGAAGTTGAAAATGAGGAAGTAAAAGTTAATTTAAGTATTCCTCTAAGTTTAATAAAGGTTGCTAGTGGATTTACTAAATTTATACCAGAAGATGCTATGAATAATATTGAAAAAGGTGGAGTTAATTTAAAGGATATTGACTTTAAAAAAGTAATTGAAGAAATTGAAAATGGTGAATTAGATGATCCAACTATCTGTGATGTTGATATAAACAATAAAGATGATGGAAAAGTTATAGTAAAAATTTATGTTGACTAAGAAAAATTTTGTTTATATAAAAATAACTTTACCTAGTATTAACTGGTTAAGAATTAGCCTTCCTATTGCTGTGATTAATCTTATCTTAAATGATATTATAGATTTATTAAGTTTTCTAAAGTGGATATTTAGATTAAGAAAATTAGAAAATTATATTAATTATCTATATGGTGGTTTAGAAGCATTAAAGGAATTTAGAGCGTGTGAAGAAAGTGAAATTCTTGATTTAAGTTTAGGAAAAGAAAATATAAGTATAAAGATTAAACTAGTATAGGAGGAAAAATGAAGAGGATAATTAGTAATTTTTTTATTAATCTAGTAGTGGTATTGATATTAATTTACCTTTTTAATCTTGGAGAAGCAAAAAGTGTGCTAAATATAGTTCTATTTTCAGCAATTTTTACTATACTAGGGTTTACTTTAAGACCGATTCTTCAAATTATATCTTTGCCAATTACAGTTCTTACTTTTGGAATATTTCTTTTTCTAGTAAATGCATTTATAGTATATATAGCCGATATATTTACTATTGGATTTAATATATCTGGATTTTTAAATAATCTAATAGTGTCAATAGTATTATTTATAGTAAGTTTTATAGTTAATAAGTATAGATTAAAAATTAAAATTGAAAAAATTAATAAAACAGTATAAAAAAGAAGAACCCATTTATATTTTGATAAATAGTTATTATCTAAATATAAATGGGTTCTTTTACTTTATTATGGTTAATTTAAGTCTACACAAATATTTTCTAACTCTTCTTTATTAAGAATTTTTATTTCATTTTTATCTTTTAAAATTATTCCCTTTTCAACTAATTTATTTAAAACTCTGTTTAAGTGACGATAGCTTGTACCTAATAAATCAGCTAAATTTGAATAATTATCAATCATAATTATATTATTACTATTCATTGCTAAAAGATAACTAGCAAGTTTGGTTTCAAGTGGATAGGTAATAGTTATGGAGCTTGTTACAGAGCATTTTGCAAGTTTGTTTGAAAGGTTTTTAGTTATGTACATAAGAAAATTAAGGTCTTTAAGAGCTATTGAATTTACAGCTTGTATAGGAATAGCTATACAAAGACTAGATTTTAATGCTTTAACATTACAGTTTGCCTTTATCTTAGATATTAATTCTAAATCACCTATTAATTGGACAGGTTCATAAAATTCCAAAAGTAAAGACTTTCCGTTAGGTAAGGTTTTGTATACTTTTGCTTTGCCATGAACAAAAAAGTAAAGGTAATTAAGTTCTTCATTCATAAAGCATATATGCTCATTTTTTTTAAACATATGAAGTTCTAAAAAGGGCATAATTTCTTGTGAAAATATGGAATTAAGTTCGTATTTATTTATTACTTCAAGTAGCTTTTCTTCATTTTTTACTAATAACAATGGCTTACCTCCTATAAAAGCAAATATTATAAGACATATGTCATAACTATACCTATAGTATACATGATAAAATGAATTTGTTAATAGATGTATATGTAAAATGTTTACTGAATTAACAATAAAATTGCCTTAATACTTTAAATTCTATAAAAGAGTGGTGAGCAAATTCATGCTAACCACTCTTTATTTTTTTATAATAGATTTTGTTTTGGAGAAGTATTTATTAAAAGTAAAAAATTAATATTAATGTTTAAATGAGATGGCTTTTAAAAGTTTTCTTATTATAATAATATGAAAAATATGGAGATTTATTCTGAATTATCTGAAAATTAAGAAAATAATCAAGGATAATAATTATTATAAAAAAAGAATTTGACATATAAATGATAGAGAATTAAAATATTATTATGCGAACTTATGTTTGGTTTGAGGGGGTAATATGTTGAATTTACTTAAATAACTTTAGAGAAATCTTAGTGTACTTTCTTAGATAATACACGAATTTTAGAGACATAATAATATATGAAGTTATTTAGATTTTCGTAATCTTATTACTATAAACCAAAGGTTTATAAGATATAAAGGTAGTTTTAAGAATAATGAGTTATGTAAAGAAATATAAAACTCAATATTTATAAGAGGTATAGTAATATAAAGTACAAGGGATATATTACTAAATATTTATAATCTATATATTAAGCACAAATTATAGAGAGATATTAAGTGGGATAGACAGATTTTAAAGGAAATATAAATTTTAAAAATATAAAAGAAGGGAGAAGCTACTACTCAAAATATTTAAAAGTAAGAAGTTAAAACATAATTTTTGAAGTAGTGAAAATATAACTTTTTATTAAAGAGAGATTCATATAATAAGTTATTATATGGAGAATATGATTTCTTAATATGGATATTTTGAGATAGAGTTAAAGTAGCAGAGTTTTATGAAGGATAAGATAATAGTAAAAGGTGCAAAAGTACATAATTTAAAAAATGTAAGTTTAGAAATTCCTAGAGATAAGCTTATTGTTTTTACTGGACTTTCAGGTTCAGGTAAAAGTTCTCTAGCTTTCGATACAATCTATGCAGAAGGACAAAGAAGATATGTAGAATCTTTATCATCTTATGCAAGACAATTCTTAGGACAGATGGATAAGCCAGATGTTGAGTCCATAGAAGGACTTTCACCTGCTATATCTATTGACCAAAAGACAACTTCTAGGAATCCAAGATCAACTGTAGGTACAGTAACAGAGATATATGATTATTTAAGATTATTATATGCAAGAGTGGGGGTTCCACATTGTCCTAAGTGTGGAAAAGAAATCACTCAGCAATCTGTGGATCAAATAGTAGATCAAATTATGGAATTGCCAGAGAGAAGTAAAATAATGATCTTGGCTCCAATAATAAGAGGAAGAAAAGGGACTCATGAAAAAGTTCTTGAAAATATTAAGAAGCAAGGTTTTGTTAGGGCTAGAATAGATGGAGAAATTTATGATTTAACAGAAGATGAGATAAAACTTGAAAAAAATATAAAGCATAATATAGAAGCTGTAGTTGACAGAATAATTGTTAAGGACGGAATAGAAGGTAGATTAACAGATTCTATAGAAACATCTCTTAAAATGGCTGAAGGATTAGTTTTAGTTAATATAATAGGGGAGGAAGATAGACTTTATAGTGAGCATTTTGCTTGTGCTGACTGTGGTATAAGTATAGATGAACTTGCACCAAGAATGTTCTCATTTAACTCACCCTTTGGAAAATGTGAAAGATGTGATGGATTAGGAACTTTAATGGAGATTGATGAGGATTTAGTGGTTCCTAATAAGGATTTAAGCATAAGAGGAGGAGCTATTTCTACCTGGGGAGACTCAAGAATGAAGGAAGAATCTTGGACTTATTGTGTTCTTAAAGCTTTAATGGAAAAGTACAACTTTGATTTAGACACTCCATATAAGGATTTACCTAAGAAGGTTCAAGAGGTTTTAATGTATGGAGAGCCAGAAAAATTAAAGGTTACATATACAAAAGAAAATGTAACGGCTGTATATAATCATTCCTTTGAGGGGGAAATAAACAATTTAAGAAGAAGATATATGGAAACTAACTCAGATACCATGAAGGCTGAAATAGAAAAATATATGAGTGATAATCCATGTCCTAAATGTAAGGGTGCAAGGCTTAAGCCAGAAGCCCTAGCAGTTACAGTGGGAGGAAAAAATATATTTGAATTCACAAGCATGGCTATAAGAGAAGAGTTAGATTTTATAAACTCAATAAATTTCTCAGAAAAAGATAAGATAATAAGTAGTCAAATTATAAAAGAAATTCAATCAAGATTAAGTTTCTTAATAAATGTTGGCTTAGATTACTTAGACTTAGCTAGAAAAGCAGGAACTTTATCTGGGGGAGAAGCTCAGAGAATAAGACTGGCTACTCAAATAGGATCTCAACTTATGGGAGTATTATATATATTAGATGAGCCTTCAATAGGATTACATCAAAGAGATAATGATAGACTTATATCCACATTAAAACAACTTAGAGATGTGGGAAATACCCTTATAGTAGTAGAACATGATGAAGATACTATGAGAGAAGCAGATTACATAGTTGATATAGGTCCAGGAGCTGGAGAACATGGTGGAGAGATAGTTGCAAAAGGAACTTTAGATGAAATAATGTCAAATGAAAATTCCTTAACTGGTAAGTATTTAACTGGGGCTAAAAAGGTTGAGCTTCCAGAGGAAAGAAGAAAAGGCAATGGAAATTTCATAACAGTTAAGGGTGCTAAGGAAAATAATTTAAAAAATGTTACTGCTAAATTTCCTTTAGGAACCTTAACTATGGTTACTGGAGTCTCAGGATCTGGAAAGAGTACCTTAGTTAATGAAATTCTTTATAAAGGATTAAATAAAATCGTAAATAAAGCTAAGGATTTACCAGGAAAGTTTAAAGAAATAACAGGATATGAAAATATTGATAAGATTATTGATATAGATCAAAGCCCTATAGGAAGAACTCCAAGAAGTAACCCAGCTACATATACTGGAACCTTTGATATAATAAGAGAGCTTTTCTCCCAAACTCAAGAAGCTAAAATGAGAGGGTATAAACCAGGAAGATTTTCTTTCAATGTAAAAGGTGGAAGATGTGAAGCTTGTAGTGGAGATGGAATAATAAAGATAGAAATGCAGTTTTTATCTGATGTTTATGTTCCATGTGAAGTTTGTAAGGGAAAAAGATATAATAGAGAGACCTTAGAAGTTAAGTACAAAGGGAAAAATATAGCTGATGTATTAAACATGACTGTTGAGGAGGCTTTAGAGTTCTTTGAAAATATTCCAAGAATAAAAAATAAGCTTCAAACCTTAATGGACGTTGGTTTAGGATATATAAGATTAGGTCAACCTTCAACTCAATTATCAGGTGGAGAAGCTCAAAGAATTAAATTAGCCTATGAATTATCTAAGAGAAGTACAGGAAAAACCTTATATATCTTAGATGAACCTACAACAGGCCTTCATATACACGACGTAAATAGACTTGTAAAAATACTTCAAAGATTAGTTGATGGAGGAAATACAGTAATAGTAATAGAGCATAATTTAGATATGATTAAATGTGCAGATTATATAGTTGATTTAGGTCCAGAAGGCGGAGACAAGGGTGGAACTATTATTGCCACAGGAACTCCTGAGAAAATAGCTGAGGCTAAGGAATCCTATACAGGTAAATATTTAAAGAAATATCTTTAATAAAGGAATATAATTTTAAAAAGTAAATATATTATTTAAGAATAGATTAATTTAAATAGCTACCAGAATTTATGGCTATAAATTCTGATAGCTATATTTTATTCATAGATATTATATTAATTTAGTAAGTTAATGGTTATAAAATTAAAATAATGTTAGAAAAATATAAAAAGAAGTAAAATAAAAATATAAATATCATAATTTTCCCTTTTTTAGATGATATAATAATTAGGGATTTTAATTATGATTATGAAATTGTAATCTTTTATTGTATAATCAAGTTATTAAATAAAGTAAAATATAAAAGAAATATAAAATATGTAGAGGTGAAGTGATGTTTTCGAAACTAATGACATGGGTTTTTGGAATAATATTTATAGTAATACTATATTCCATAATTTATTATGCATTAAAAATAATGTATAAAGATGTTAAAGGCGGGAAAAAGAAGAAAGCCCCTGGAAAGAAAGCACATGGATTAGAAGTCTTAAAGACAATCTCTAATGGAACTCTAGGCATTGGCTCGGTTATACCAGTGACGAGTACTATATCTATTGGGCGAAGAGAAGATAATTCAATTGTGCTAAATGATCAGTTTGTATCATCATATCATGCTAAAATTTATGTTAAAAACAATGATTTTTATTTAGAAGATTTAGCAAGTACAAATGGTACATTTATAAATGACTCAAAAGTAGAGGGAAGAGTGAGATTAAAAGTAAATGATCAAATAAGAATGGGAAGCACCGTATTTAAGGTTATAGGATAAAAGAGGTGATAATATGAATACTACTTTAAAGTATGAAAAAAGGATGTTGCTATTAGTCTATCTTTTATGCTTAGCCTTATTTACTAATATAGCTGTTAAGCAAACCCCTATAGACAAAATGGCTTTTATAATAGCAGGTATATTAATAATTATTATTGGGTTTTCACATTTTATAATAAGAAAGTTTTATCCTGATGGGGATAAATATATGCTTATTTTTGCATCGGTTTTAGCTGTAGTTGGAATAGCAGTTCTTTATAGATTAGATCCTAAATTAGCAATTAAGCAATTAGTTTGGTTTAGTTTAGGAATAGCCCTTTATATGGGAATTGTAATAGTTATGCCAGATTTAAAAAGTTTTGCTAAGTATAAGTATATTTATATGGGTGGTACTTTAATTTTTATGGCTATGGCTATGATTATTGGTAAAACTGTAAATGGTTCAAAAAACTGGGTTTATATAGGCAGCTTTGGTTTTCAACCTTCTGAAATAGGTAAAATATTTTTAATACTTTATTTAGCATCTGCTTTAATGAAGTATGAAAAGAAAGATAATATAAAATATGAATTTAAACAACTTTTAGAGCCTGCATTAGTTGTAATGTACTCTTTAGGATTTATGGTTTTACAAAAAGACTTAGGATCAGCTCTTATGTTCTTCTTTGTATCTATAACTATGCTTTACATAGCTACTTGTAATTGGAAGTATGTTGGTACTGGATTAGTATTATTTTCACTAGGTGGAACAGTAAGTTATTTCTTGTTTAGCCATGTTAAAAAAAGAGTAATGATTTGGAAAGATGTTTGGAAATATGCTAGCAATGAAAGTTATCAGATAGTTCAAGGATTTTATGCCATGTCTTTAGGTGGAATGTTTGGGACAGGGCTTTATAATGGTTATCCTAAATTAGTACCTTTTGCATCTACGGATTTCATATTTACATTAATAGCGCAAGAGTTAGGTCTTGTTTTTGGTATAGGATTACTATTATTATATTTCTTATTATTCTATAGAGGAATAAGAGCGGCATTAAATACAGATGATCCATTTTCACAATTAAATGCTGTTGGATTTAGTACACTTATAGTTGCTCAAGTTTTAGTAATTATAGGAGGAGTATTTGCAGTAATTCCATTAACAGGTATAACTTTACCTTTAGTTAGTTATGGTGGAACATCTATGCTTACAGTGTTCATCGCCTTAGGAATACTTCAGAAAATTTCAGAGGAGGGACTAAGATAGATGGCAAAGAAAAAAGATTTATCAGGAAGTATAAAAAAAGTTATGTTTGTCTATTTAGTGCTATTAGTAGGGCTTATAAGTTATATAGCTTACTTCCAATTAATACAAGTTCCAAAGATAGCTGAGATGGATAGCAACTCTGCTGTTATGGCTGCTCAGAACGAGGTCATAAGAGGAGAAATAAAAGATAGAGATGGAAATGTTCTAGCTAAAAGTACTAAAAGTGGTGATTTAACTCAAAAAAGAGAATATCCTTATGGAGAAATATATTCTCATCCAATTGGATATGCTAGTGGAATATATGGAAATGCAGGATTAGAAGGAGCATATTCAAAAGAGTTAACTACTTATGAAAATGTATCATTAAAAGCTTTCTTAAAATCATTTAACTTGAAAAAAGATTTTAAAGAAAGAAATGAAAGTGATAAAAAAGTAGGAAATAGTATTGTAACAACTTTAGATACTGATTTACAGAAGGCAGCCTATGCAGCCTTAGGAGCTAATAGAGGGGCTGTAGTTGCCTTAGATCCTAAGACTGGAGCGGTGTTAGCAAGTGTTTCAAAGCCAGGATTTAATCCTAATAACATGAAAGAAACATATGAAATTGCTAATAACCCTAATGGAAATCCTAAGGATGCCATATTAGTTGATAGAGCTTTAAATGGTCAATATCCTCCAGGATCTACATTTAAGGTTGTAACTTTAACATCTGCTTTAGAAAATCTTCCAGGGGTAACTGAAAGAACCTTCAATGATACTGGTTCTATAAATGTTGGTACAAAAGATTTACCAAATGAAAATGGAAATGCTTATGGAAATATAAGCTTAAGAAAAGCTTTATCAGTTTCAAGTAACGTAATATTTGGAGGAATTCTTGGAGAAGAGCTTGGAAACAAAAAACTAAGAGAGACAGCAGAAAAGTATGGATTTAATAAAGATTTATATTTAGGAAATCTTAAAGCTTATTCTGGAAGTTTCCCAGATAGAAAAACTGTTGACAAAGGGCTTATAGCTTATGATGCTATAGGTCAAGGGGAAGTTTTATCAAGTCCTATTGAAATGGCAATGGTTGCAGCAACAGTAGCTAATAATGGGGTTAGAATGGAACCTTATATAGTTAGTAAAGTTGTGGATAAAGATGGGGATACTGTAAAAGAGTTTAGCTCAACTAAAAAAGATACAGTTATGAGCAAAGAACAAGCTCAAATCATAAATGAATATATGCAAGGCGTTGCAAAAGATAGAATAAATGATAACTGGGGATATTTTAAAGGAATGAATGTGGCAGCTAAGACTGGTACAGCACAGGTTCCTGATGGAAATTCTCATGCATGGTTAATAGCTTTTGCTCCAGCTGATGATCCTAAAATAGCTGTTGCAACAATAGTTGAAAATGGTGGCTCAGGTTCAAAGGTGGCAGCCCCTGTTACAGCTAGGGTAATGCAAGCATATTTTAATAAATAATTATAGAATATAACTAAATACTTAATAAAAAAATAATCGCCCTAATATTACTATGAAAAATAGTATGTTAGGGCGTATTAATTTATAGTGATTTTACATAAATGTTATTTAATTTATAAAAATAAGTTTTATAATAAAAGATGCGAGGTGATAATGATGTTTGATTTTCAACACCAATTAAAGATATTGCCTGATAAACCAGGAGTTTATATAATGAAAAATTCTCTTGGAGAAGTTATTTATGTAGGAAAAGCAAAGGTATTGAAAAATAGAGTAAGGCAATATTTTCAAAACTCTAAGAATCACTCTGAAAAAGTTAGAGCTATGGTTAAGAATATAGCTGAATTTGAGTACATAGTTACAGATTCTGAAATGGAAGCATTAATTTTAGAATGTAATCTTATTAAAAAATATAGCCCAAGATATAACATAGCCTTAAAGGATGATAAGTTTTATCCCTTTATAAAAATAACCACTAATGAGGATTTTCCAAGGGTTTATGTTACAAGGAATTTTGCTAAGGATGGAAATAGATATTTTGGACCATATACTAATGGTACAGCCGTTTATGAGGTTATGGGGCTTATAAAGAAGTTATTCCCCTTAAGAACATGTAAAAAGGCCATTGTAGAAGGTGGAGAGCCTACGAGAGCATGTTTAAATTATCATATTAACCTTTGTAAAGCTCCTTGTGCTGGTTATATATCTAAGGCTGAGTACTGGGAAATGATAGATGAAATTATAAACATTTTAAATGGTACAGATACATCCATAATAAAAAATTTAAAATTAGAGATGGAAAAGGCTGCAGAAGAATTAGAGTTTGAAAAAGCTGCTAAAATTAGAGATAGAATTCTGGCCATAGAATTGATTAGCGAAAAACAAAAAATGTTCACTGTAAAAGAAGGCGATGAAGATTTTATAGACTTATATACTGATGAAAAAGATGGATGTGCTCAAGTTTTCTTTGTTAGAGAGGGAAAAGTTACAGGCAGAGAGCACTTTATGATTGAAAATATTGGTGATGATCCAGTTGAAGAGGTAATAAGTTCGTTCATAGCATCCTTTTATGGAGGAACTGCACAAATACCTAAGACTATCTATGTGCCAGAAGAAATAGAGGATCAAGAGCTTATAGAAAAGTTTCTTACAGAAAAAAGAGGATCTAAGGTTTGGATAAAAGTCCCTAAGAAGGGGGATAAAAAGAATCTTTTAGATATGGTTAGAAATAATGCTAAAATAATGCTTGATCAATTTAAAGAAAAGATGGTTGAGGAAAAAGAGTTAAATAAGTCTGCCTTAACTGAACTTGCAGATGTTTTAGGATTAGATTCTTTGCCTGCTAGAATAGAGGCTTATGACATATCAAATATACAGGGTGTGGACTCAGTAGGAACCATGGTAGTCTTTGAAAATGGAAAAGCAAAAAATTCAGATTATAGGAGATTTAAGATAAAAAGTGTTAAAGGGCCTAATGATTATGAAAGTATGAGAGAAATATTAAGTAGAAGATTTGCACATGGATTAGAGGAAGTAAATAAAATAAAAGAGAGAAATTTGGAATACTCAAAGGGAAAGTTTTGTATTTTTCCAGATTTGATAATGATGGATGGTGGAAAAGGGCAAGTGAATATAGCCCTAGAGGTTCTAAAGGACTTTGGTATAGAAATTCCTGTCTGTGGCCTTGTCAAAGACGATAAGCATAGAACTAGAGGAATTATATTTAATAACGAGGAAATCCTTATTAGAAGAGGATCAGGGCTTATGAATCTAATAACTAGAGTTCAGGATGAGGTTCATAGATATGCCATAACATATCATAGGAGTTTAAGAGATAAAAGAACCTTACATTCCATATTAGAAGATATACCTAGAATTGGTGAAAAGAGAAGAAGAAATCTTCTTATGAAGTTTGGAAGTATAGATAATATTAAAAAGGCATCTATGGAAGAATTATTAGATACACCAGGGATAGACAAAAGAGCAGCAGAGAGTATAAAACAATATTTTTCAAGTTAATTTTATTAACAGAAATTGACTTAGGATAATATATATAATATTATGGCATAGGAAAATAAAAAAATTTGTACTAAATATTGAAAATATGTCAAGAATTAATTTATACTATTAAATTAGGATATTAAATTTAAAATTGAGGAGTTTGGGTATGAATCAATACATGGAGTTTTATAAATTATTAGGTGAATTTTATAATGAAGAAGATATTACTGTGGATTCTCCAATGAGCGAACATATTTATTTTAGAGTAGGAGGACCAGCAGATATACTAGTAACTCCTGTTAATGAAGAACAAGTAGTTAATACTTTAAAACTTTGTAGGGAATATAATGTACCTTATTTTATATTAGGTAACGGTTCTAATATTTTAGTTAAAGATGGTGGCATTTCTGGAGTTGTAATTAAATTTAACAAGTTAAACAAGATCACAACAGAGGGAAATTGCGTAACAGCTCAGAGTGGAGCTTTATTAAAAGATGTATCAAAGGCTGCTTTAGAAAATAACTTAAGAGGCTTTGAATTTGCATGTGGAATACCAGGAAGCATAGGAGGCGCAGTATTTATGAATGCTGGAGCTTATGATGGAGAAATGGCACATGTAATAAAATCAGCTAGAGTAATTGATGAAAATTGTAATATTAAAAATTTAACTAAAGAGGAATTAGAACTTGGTTACAGAAGTTCAATAGTTATGAAAAAGGGATATGTAGTTATAGAGGCTACAGTTGAACTAGAAAGCGGAGAGTATGCTAGTATAAAAGATAAGATTGATGATCTTACAAACAGAAGAGAGAGTAAGCAACCTTTAGAATATCCATCAGCAGGTAGTACATTTAAAAGACCAGAAGGATATTTTGCTGGAAAACTTATTCAAGATTCAGGATTAAAAGGTTTCTCAATTGGAGGAGCTGCTGTTTCAGAAAAGCATTCAGGTTTTGTAATAAACAAAGGTGGAGCTACAGCTAAGGATGTCTTAGATGTTATAGCTCATGTTCAAAAAACAGTTAAAGAAAATTTTGATGTTGAACTTCATACTGAAGTTAGAATAATTGGTAGAGATTAGTAAGAAGGAGTATGCATGTGCATACTCTTTTTTTAGCCGTATCATAATATAAAAATTCTTTACTTAGAAAATAGAAAAATATATAAAATTAGAGGTTTATAAAATAAGTAATAATTGACTTATTTTATGTTATAATCTATTTAAGAAATTAGTTTGTTTGCTTTAATTACTAAGTGATTAAAGCATTTCTTATGTTTTGAAGTTATTAAACAGATTATAGATTTATAGGAGATGATAATATGAGATTTGTAATAGTTACTGGACTTTCAGGGGCTGGAAAAACAGAAGCAACAAGAAGTTTAGAAGATTTAGGATACTTTTGCGTAGATAACTTACCTCCAAAGTTAATACCTAAGTTTGCAGAGGCCTGTGTTCAAAGTGAAGGTAAAATAGATAAAATAGCATTAGTAATAGATATAAGAGGTGGAATATTCTTTGATGATTTATTTGAAAGCATAGAGTATTTAAAGGCTAATGATTTTAATTACGAAATTTTATTCTTAGAGGCTTCTGATGAGGTTTTAGTTAAGAGATTTAAAGAAACAAGAAGAAGTCATCCGCTTTCACCAGATGGAAGAATAATAACTGGTATAAGTGAAGAAAGAATGAGACTTAGAGAACTTAAGGATAGGGCTGATAATATAATAGACACTTCAAATTATCCTATAAGAAATTTAAGAGAAAAAATAAATCTTTTATATGGAGATGGTAAGCCAGTTGAGCAAAATCTTTCAATAACTGTTTTATCCTTTGGATTTAAGTATGGTATTCCATCAGATTCAGATTTAGTTTTTGATGTTAGATTTATACCAAATCCATTTTATATTCCAGAATTAAAGCCATTTTCAGGGGAAGATGAACCAGTTAAAAATTATGTTCTTGCTCAAGAAGAAACAAAAGGATTTTTATCAAGACTTTCAGATATGGCAGAATTCTTAATCCCTAATTATATAAAAGAAGGAAAGAGACAACTTATTATCTCTATTGGATGTACAGGGGGAAGACATAGATCAGTAGCCATAGCTAATGCTTTATATAAAGACCTTCTATGTAAGAACTTCCACGTTACCTTAGAGCATAGAGATATTAATGAGGATATAAATAGGGGAGATAGAAAACTATGATGATGAAAAAAATGCTTAAGCCTGGTATCAGAGTTAAAAGATACATTTTTTTGGCTTTAGCATCTATAATTACAATGGCTGTTGCCATTGCAAAGTTAATTGATGAGAGACATTTAACCACCATTCATGATAAAGCTGTATTTATAATACTAATAATTTTTTCTGGGTTAGTAGGATATAAATCAATAGTTTGGTGCGTGAAGTCAGTGGTTTCATTAGTTAATAAAGGATATATAAATTTATCTATTGAAGAAGATGATTTAGAAGACCTAATAGAAGATGATAGACTTTTAATTAAAGGGCCAAAGATTGTTGTTATAGGTGGGGGGACAGGCCTTTCCACCATGCTTAGAGGATTAAAACACTATACATCTAATGTAACGGCTATAGTAACAGTTGGAGATGATGGGGGCGGATCTGGTATTTTAAGAGAAGATTTAGGAATACTGCCACCTGGAGATATAAGAAACTGTATTTTAGCCTTAGCTAATACTGAGCCTTTGATGAACGAATTATTGCAATATAGATTTAATGATGGTAGACTAAAGGGCCAAAGTTTTGGTAATTTATTTTTAGCGGCTATGGACGGAATATCTGAAAATTTTGAGGACGCTGTCCAAAAAATGAGTTCTGTACTTGCCGTTAAGGGTGAAGTTTTACCTGTAACTTTAGAAAATATGGTTTTAGAAGCAGAACTTATGAATGGACATAGGGTAAGAGGGGAATCTCTAATAGGAGAGGAAGTAATAGACCAAAGTAGTCCAATAAAAAAATTAAAAATAATACCAGAGGATGCTAAGGCCTTAGATAGGGCTTTAGAGGCTATAGAAGATGCTGATGCTATAGTTTTAGGACCAGGAAGTTTATATACTAGTGTATTACCTAATCTTTTGGTAAAAGATATAAGTAAAGCTATAAAGAAAAGTAAAGCATTTAAAATATATAATTGCAATATAATGACTCAACCAGGTGAGACTGATGGATTTAAGGTATCTGACCATGTTCAAGTTATATTAGATCATTGTGGAAAAGATATGGTAGACTGTATAATTGCAAACTCTAAAGATATTTCAGAAGAATTAAAAGAAAAGTATTTAGATAAAAATTCTGAGCTTGTAGAACTTGATATTAATAAGCTTAAAAAGATGGGACTATGTGTTGTTGATGGAGATTTAACTAAGGTTAAAGGGGATTATATAAGACATAATTCGGATTATTTAGCACAACTTCTCATTGAAACAGTAATGGAAAAGCATTTATTATATGATAGAAAGAAAATTTTAGAGTATATATATTTATCACAAAGAATTAAGAAAAGAGAAGGTTCAAATAGGAAGGAGTAGCCATGTCATTTTCAGCAAAAGTAAAGGGAGAAATATGTAGATATATTGATATATCAAAAGAGGAAGCTCTTGCTCAAATATCAGCTATCATGAAAGTATGCGGTACACTTGCTTTTAGTGGTAGACAAATAAGCTTCAAAATGACAACAGAAAATCCTGCATCTGCAAGATTGATGTTTACTATATTAAAGGATTACTTCGACATACATGCAAAGCTTATGGTTAAAAAAAGTAATTCCTTAAAGAAAAATAATATTTATATGGTTGTTGTAACTGAAGAAATGGGAGTAAAAAAATTACTTGAAATAACAGGTATATTAAGAGAGATAGATGGAATAATGTCACTAGACTATCATATAGATGAGAATTTAGTTGATACAGAAGAAAAGAAAAAAGCTTATATTAGAGGAGCCTTCATTGGTGGAGGAAGTATAAGTAATCCAGAAAAAACTTACCATTTAGAGTTTGTTACTCACTCTCAAGAATATGCAGAAGATTTAGGAAAGCTGATTAATACTTTTGGGTTAAAAGCTAAGGTAATACAAAGAAAAAATAGTTATATAGTCTATATAAAAGAGGGAGAGCAAATAGTAGATTTATTAAATATAATAGGAGCTCATACTGCCCTTTTAGAACTTGAAAACATTAGAATCATGAAAGAGATGAGGAATAATGTAAATAGACTTGTAAACTGTGAAACTGCAAACCTTAGTAAGACTGTAAATGCAGCGGTTAGACAGGTTGAGAGTATAAAACTTATAGAAAGAGAAATAGGTCTTGCAAGACTTCCTAAGAATTTAAGAGAAGTTGCAGAACTTAGATTAACTTATCCTGAGGAATCCTTAAAGGAGCTTGGTGAAATGCTTGAACCACCAGTTGGAAAATCAGGAGTAAATCATAGATTAAGAAAAATTGAAAAAATAGCTGAAGAGCTTAGAACAGGCAACTTCTAGCAGAGTTTTTAAAATCTTTTAAGTAATTATTTTAACAGCGAATTTTAAATTTGCTGTTAAAAAACTTAAAAGTTTTTTTATGCAAAAAAATACCTACCAAATTGAATAATATTAATTTGTTTTTATGGGGAAGATAATTTTGAAAAATATTATTTTAAGTGGAGGTATTAATATGGCAAGAAATTTTAAAAAGATAATTTGGCTTTTAGTAGGAGTAATGATCTTTGGAATTATAGGTATGGTTGGATGTACAAAGAAGACTAATGAAATGACAGAGAACTCAGGACTATCAGCAACTACTCCAGCAGAATATAAAACAATGCTAGAAGAAAAAATAAAAACTTATATTGGTGATGTAAATTTAGGTACAGAATATGATTTTTCAAAGGTAACAGAGGATACTAAGCAAGCAACTTATGAAGAATATGAAAAATATTATAAAAATCTAGATACTGAACTTACAAATCTAAAAAATGAACTTAACAGCAAAGTTTCTCCATCAGATGGAAAAGTTAATGATGCAAATAGAAAGATAGTTGAAAGCATAGATAATTTAAAAATGTCTATAAGCACTGTTAAAAGTGATTTAGACGCTAACAGAAATAAAATATTAGCAATGCCTAAAGATGAGTTTATTGGTGCAATGAAAGACATTGAAAAATCTGCATATGATGCTAGAGTTAAAGTTCAAGAATCTATAGATTCAGCAAAAAATAGTTTTAAATAAGAAATTAAGCCTATATTAAAATTTTATTTTTAATATAGGCTTAATTTAGTTTAAATTTTAATTTAGCTAACTATTTAAATTGATTAATTTTAAGAAATTAATTTAAGTAAAGTTCTAGTATAAATCAATTAATATGGTAATTTAGATATGTTTGTATAAAAAGATTATTTTTCCTTGAGAGGTTAATAATTAGAATTAATACAATAAAGTTTTCTTAGTGTATTTCTCTTTAATATGGTAAAATTAATATATTACACTTAATTTAAAACATAATTTTTAAGTGTTTACTTTAATAAAAAAATAGAGATTATTTTTAAGATTTAAACTTAAAAAATAGCATTTTATATATGATTAAAAATATTTTATAGAAACAATATTAGATGAAAGGATGTGAAGGAAATGGAGGATAAGAAGTTTTGTCACTTGCATCTACACTCTGGGTATAGTTTGCTTGATGGTTCTGGAAAAATAAAGCCACTTATTAAAAGGGCAAAGGAACTTGGAATGGAAAGTATAGCATTAACTGACCATGGTGTTATGTATGGATGTGTTGACTTATATAAAGAAGCTAAGGCAGAAGGAATAAAACCTATCTTAGGATGTGAAGTTTATGTTGTGCCTAAGTCTAGAAAGATAAAGAGCAATGATGAAGATAATAAAACATATCACTTAGTTCTTCTTGTTAAGAATGAAAAGGGATATGAGAACCTTATGAAAATTGTTTCTGTAGCATCTATTGAAGGCTTTTATTATAAACCAAGAATTGATAGAGAATATTTAAAAGAACATTCAGAGGGAATAATAGCCCTAAGTGCTTGTCTTGGAGGAGAAGTTCAAAAAGCTATTTTAAATGGAAATATAGATAAAGCGAGAGAAGCTGCAATATTCTATAGAGATACATTTAAGGATGGATTTTACTTAGAACTTCAAAACCATGGAATAGAAGAGCAAAAAAAGGTTAATGAGGTAAATATACAGTTAGCTAAAGAACTTAATATTCCTTTAGTTGCAACTAATGATGTTCACTATATAAATCAGGAAGATTCAAAGGCACATGACATACTTATGTGCATACAAACTGGAAAAACTGTGGATGATCCAAATAGAAGAAGATACCCTTCTGATCAATTCTATTTAAAATCACCAGAGGAAATGTGGGATATGTTTGATTACGTTCCAGAAGCTTTAGAAAACACATTAAAGATTGCAGAAGAATGTAATTTTGATTATGAATTCCATGTTTCAAAGCTTCCAAAGTTCCCACTTCCAGAAGGGGTAGAGCCTTTTGAATATCTAAGAAAGACTTGCTTTGATGGTCTTATAGATAGATTAGAAGAACTTAAGCCTCTTAAGGAAAAGGGAATATATGATATAGATAAGGTTTATGAAATTGGTGAGAATAATGAAAAAGTAAAAGAAGATATAGAAAGGCTTGAATATGAGCTTGGAGTAATCAAGCAAATGGGATATGTTGATTACTTCTTAATAGTTTGGGATTTCATTAAGTATGCCAATGATAATGGGATACCAACTGGTCCAGGAAGAGGATCAGCAGCTGGAGCCTTAGTTGCCTATACCTTAGGAATAACAAAAATAGACCCTATGAAATACAGCTTACTCTTCGAGCGTAAATTAAGATGCGCTGTTTAAATCGGGTGAATTGCTGGGAAGCTAAGTCGAAAGATATGCCAATCAGCAGCCGAGTCTAGGAATAGCAGAAAAGTACTAGAAAGGTTCAGAGACTAGAAAAGTGAGTAGCTAAGCAATAATCTTTTCCACGAGTGCCCGACATATTGAATATAAATATATTTAGCAAACCAAAATATAAGTAAGACTTTTATTTTGGAGGAATCTATGCATAAGTATATATGTGAAAAGTGTTCAAAAGAATTTTTAACTAGAAAAAAAGGGCAAAGGTTTTGTTCAAAAAGTTGTGCAAATTCACACAATACAACTTTAAGAAAAATTGAAGATTTAAGTATATTTGATAAAGGTATAAATGAAATTAGTGCTTATATATTAGGCTTAATAATTTCAGATGGATGTTTAAGTTATGATAAACATTGTAAAAGATTCAAAATAACAATAACATCAACAGACTTAGAGATAATTAAGTTTTTAAATAAGAGCTATTGCTTAAATAAAAAGATATATGAATATAAGAGTAAAAAATTCAAAGATGCAAAAATAAGCTATAGTTTTATAACCACAAATAAATATGATGTTGAGTTTATACAGAAAATAGGTATTACTGAAAGAAAAAGTAAAGATGTATTTTTGTTGAATGTAGAAGAAAGCTTTATTGGTGATTTTATACGAGGAATATTTGATGGTGATGGAAGTGTGTATATAAATACAACAAAGAATAAACTGTCTAATGGAGATATTAAGGAGTATAAATATTTAAATGTTAGTATATCTACAGGATCAATAAACATGGCTAAGCAATTATCAAATTTATTAAATCAAAAAAGTATAAAAGCAAAAATAGTTAAAGATTCTAGAAAGTTTCATGAGTGTTGGTATGTTAAAATATACGAAAAGAATTCGATTTTGAATTTATATAAGTTAATGTATACCGATGCTAAATTATATATGCATAGGAAAAAGAATGTATTCAATATGATGATATAGTCCAAACTGAAGTAGAAATGACTACTTGATTAAAATGAAGGAAACTTCCAGAGTACAAGATAAAGAGCTTGTAGATAAACACTAATTGTTCTTAAATCCAGAGAGAGTAAGTATGCCAGATATAGATTCTGACTTCTGTTATGAGGGAAGACAAAGGGTTATAGACTATGTTGTTGAAAAGTATGGTCACGATAATGTATCACAGATTATAACTTTTGGAACAATGGCAGCGAGAGCGTGTATTAGGGACGTAGGTAGAGCTATGAATTACACTTATGCAGAGGTTGATAGAATAGCTAAACAAATACCTACAGTTCTTGGGGTAACAATAGATAAGGCTTTAGATTTAAATCCAGAGCTTAAAACAATATATGATACTGAAGAGAGAGTAAAAGAACTTATTGATGTAAGTAGAAGGCTAGAAGGGCTTCCAAGACATTCATCAACTCACGCTGCGGGAGTAGTTATAGCTTCTCAGCCTTTAGTTGAGTATGTTCCACTTCAAAAAAATGATGAATCCATTGTAACTCAATTTGATATGACAACCCTTGAGGAACTTGGTTTATTAAAAATGGACTTCTTAGGTCTTAGAACCTTAACTGTTATGCGTGATGCTGTGGATATGATCAAGTATAACAGAGGAGTAGAAATAGATTTAGATAATTTAGACTTTGATGATAAAGAAGTTTATAAAATGATTGGTGAAGGAAATACAGTAGGGGTATTCCAGTTAGAGTCAGCAGGAATGACATCTTTCATGAAAGAACTTAAGCCAGACTGTTTAGAGGATATCATAGCGGGAATATCATTATATAGACCAGGTCCTATGGCAGAAATACCAAGATATATAAGTGGTAAAAGGGATCCAAAGTCAGTAGAATATATAGTTCCTGAACTTGAAAACATATTAAATGTAACCTATGGAGTTATGGTTTACCAAGAGCAGGTTATGGAGATTGTTAGAAAATTAGCAGGATATTCCATGGGAAGAAGTGACCTTGTTAGAAGAGCTATGTCTAAGAAAAAGCATAAGGTCATGGAAGAAGAGAGAAAGAACTTTATATATGGAATTGAAGATGAAAATGGAAATATAGAGGTTCCAGGTTGCTTAAGAAATGGTATTTCAGCTGAGGCTGCTAATAAAATATTTGACTCTATGATGGACTTTGCATCCTATGCATTTAACAAAAGTCATGCTGCTGCTTATGCCGTAATAGGATTCCAGACAGCTTATCTTATGAGATATTATCCAGTAGAGTTTTTAGCTGCTATGCTTAACTCTGTTATGGGTAACAGTGATAAGGTATCTGAATATATAAGAAGTGCAGAAAAGCTTGGAATTCAGGTATTACCACCAGATATAAACGAGAGTTATACTAAGTTTACAGTTAAGGGTGATACTATAAGATTTGGTATGGGAGCTATAAAAAATGTAGGGGTAAATGTTGTAGAAAACATAGCTAAATCAAGGGATGAAAAGGGTAGATTCATTTCCCTTATGGATTTTTGCAATAAAATAGACTTAAGTATTGTAAATAAAAGATCAGTAGAAAGTTTAATAAAAGCTGGTACATTTGATAGCTTAAAGGTTTATAGATCACAATTACTATCTGTTTTTGAAAAAATAATGGATGGGGTATATTCTCAGAGAAAGAAAAACATAGATGGACAAATGTCATTGTTTGGAGCACTTCAAGAGGAAAGTGAATCAAACTTAGAAATAAGATACCCAAACATAAAGGAATTCAACAAGAAATATATGCTTGCTATGGAAAAGGAAATGACAGGACTTTATATGAGTGGTCATCCACTAGATGATTATGAAAAGCCTTTAAAGGAGCAAACATCAATAACTATAGAAAAAATAATAGAAGCTCAAAAGAATTTAAATGAGCAAAAAAATGTTGAATTAGAAGATTTAGTCTTAGACAGTTCTTTAACTGATGGAACTAGAGTTATTATAGGAGGAATTCTTACTAATGTTTCTAGAAAGGTAACTAGAAATAATACTCTTATGGCATTTGCAAAAGTAGAGGACTTAACTGGCTATTTAGAATGTGTTATCTTCCCTAAAACCTTAGAAAAATGTAATGCACTAGTAAATGAGGACTCCTTTGTTTTAATAAGGGGAAGAGTTTCTCTAAAGGAAGATGAGGAGCCAAAAATACTTTGTGAAGATATACAACCACTAGAATTAATAAATTCTTCAAAGGTGTATATAAAGGTTGAAGATAGAGAAAAAGCTAATATGATAGTTAAGCCTTTAAGAGTTTTATTATCACAATATAAAGGTGATTCTCCAGTTTATATATTTGCAGCAAAGGAAAAAGCATCTTTTAGATTAAACAGAGATATGTGGGTTGATTTAGATACAGATGTAATAGACTTTTTAATTAGCAAATTTGGAGAAGGAAATGTAAAAGTAGTTGAAGGTTAATATTATAATTCAGAGATGAAAGAAAAGTTTAAGTGTTTTTATAAAGAGTGAAATTTAAAAATTAATCTTATAATATTAAACTTAAAATTTGTTAAAACTAAATAAAATAGGAAATGAATGTCCACTTTAGAAGGAAAACTAGAGTATAAAATATTTTTTTAATAGAATGGGTATTAACGATTACTTATTGAGTTTGAGGGAGATATTTTAAATGAAGCACTAGTAACAGTCTTTTTAAAAGTGGACTTTTTTTTAAAAAGTGCTAAAATTAATTTGTAAATTTTCTTAAAATTAAAAAAATAAAATTTTTTTAAAATAAGTGCATAAATTTATTATATTAAAATTTATGATTTGTTTTAAGGATGAGATATAGTGAAATTTAACTTAGAATTTTTTATATTTAATTAAATATTAAAAAGATTTTAGAGCATAATAATAATTGAAAAAATTATCATATATCGAGTTTTTTTTCTTTAATTCTACACAAAAAGGTTGAAAATAAGCACTACTTTAAGTACAATTAATTGTGGTAGAATAGTATTAATAAAGTTGCATAGGGTATTTAAATTTTTGATAAAATTTAAATTGGAATAAAATTTAAAATAGTTTAAAATTGATAAACATTTAACATATATAAATAATATCTTAAAAATGTGGGTAATATTTGACACTGTTGGGACTTAGTTTGTCCCAAGTGGTGTAGAGGAGGAAAATATTATGAAAAAGATTGCTGTTTTAACAAGTGGTGGAGATGCACCAGGAATGAACGCTGCCCTAAGAGCAGTTACAAGAATGGCTTTACACCATGGACTTGAAGTAATGGGAGTTCAAAGAGGATACGCTGGATTAATAAATGGAGAACTATTCAAAATGGATAGAAAATCTGTTTCAGAAATCATAAACAGAGGTGGTACAATCTTAAGAACTGCTAGATGTTTAGAATTCAAACAAGAAGAAGTAAGAGAAAAAGCTGCACAAATATTAAAAGCTTACGGTGTTGAAGCTTTAGTAGTTATAGGTGGAGATGGATCATTCATGGGAGCTAAACTTCTTTCAAAATTAGGAGTTAAGACTGTTGGATTACCAGGAACAATCGATAACGACTTATCTTACACAGATTACACTATAGGATTTGATACTGCATTAAACACAGTAGTAGATGCTATAAACAAATTAAGAGATACATCAACTTCACACGAAAGAGTATCTATCGTAGAAGTTATGGGAAGAAACTGTGGAGACCTTGCTTTATATGCTGGTATCGCAGGTGGAGCAGAAGCTATAATAGTTCCAGAAATGCCATTTGATAAAGATGAATTAATCAAAACTATCTTAGAAGGTAGAACAAATGGAAAAACTCACAGCATAATAGTTGTTGCTGAGGGAGTTGGAGGATCAGCTGAATTAGCTAAAGAAATAGAATCTGTAACTGGTATAGAAACTAGAGCTACAATTTTAGGTCACATCCAAAGAGGTGGATCACCAACTGCTGATGATATAGTATTAGCATCAAGAATGGGAGCTAAAGCTGTAGAAGTTTTATTAGAAGGAAAAACTTCAAAAGTTATAGGAATTAAAGAAAATAGAATATTCGATATGGATATAGATGAAGCTTTAGATATAGAAAGAAGCTTTGACAAAAGTCTTTACGAAATGGCTAACGCTATAAACAAATAATTTGAGTTAATGACATAATAAATTTTTTAAATTTATTATTTATTATATATTTTAAACTTAGGGTTAATTTTTTTACGAGGGAGTGTTTTTTAAATGAGAAGAACAAAATTAGTATGCACTATCGGACCAGCTAGTGAAAACGAAGAAATCTTAACAAAAATAATCGAAGCAGGTATGAACGCTTCAAGACACAATTTCTCACATGGTGACCATGAAGAACATAAAGGAAGAATGGTTAAAGTAAGAGAAATATCAAAAAAATTAGGTAAAGAAGTAGCTATATTATTAGATACTAAAGGACCTGAAATAAGAACTGGAAAATTCGAGCCAAGCAAAGTTGAATTAACTGCTGGAACTGAATTTACTATATATGCTGGAGCAGAAGACGTAATAGGAGACACTACTAAGTGTTCAGTTACATATGCTGGATTAGCTAAAGACGTTAAAGCTGGAGATACTATCTTAATAGACGACGGTTTAGTTGGATTAGAAGTTGTATCTGTAGAAGGAAACGCTGTTAAATGTGTAGTAAGAAACACTGGATTAGTTGGAACTCACAAAGGAGTTAACGTTCCTGGAGTATCAATAAAATTACCAGCTATGACTGATAAAGATAGAGCTGACTTAATATTCGGTTGTGAAATGGGCGTTAACATGGTTGCTGCTTCATTCATAAGAAAAGCAGAAGACGTTAAAGCTATAAGAGAAGTATTAGTTGCTAACGGTGGAGCTGATATACAAATATTCTCAAAAATCGAAAACCAAGAAGGTGTTGATAACATAGATGCTATCATCGAAGCTTCAGACGGTATCATGGTAGCTAGAGGAGACCTTGGTGTTGAAATACCAATGGAAGACGTTCCTTCAGTTCAAAAAATGATCATCGAAAAATGTAACAATGCTGGAAAACCAGTTATAACTGCTACTCAAATGTTAGACTCAATGATGAGAAACCCAAGACCAACAAGAGCTGAGGTTTCAGACGTAACTAACGCTATCTTAGATGGTACTGATGCTATCATGTTAAGTGGTGAGTCAGCTAACGGAAGCTGGCCAGTAGAAGCTGTTGAAACTATGGTTAAAATAGCTACTAAATCAGAAGAAATGTTAAGCTACGAATTAGCTTCATCAAAAGCTAAAAAACACATACCAGCTGTACCAGGCGTTATCTCAAGAGCTGCTTGTAACGCTGCACACGAGTTAAAATCAGCTGCTATAGTTTCATTAACTCAATCAGGAGCTACTGCTAAGAGAATATCTCAATGCAGACCTGATGCACCAATCGTTACTGTAACTCCAAATGAAAGAGTTGCTAAGAAAGTTGCTTTATGCTTCGGAGTTTACCCAGTTGTTGCTGAAAATGCTACAATGGAAAACGCTGTTGAAATAGCTAAAAATGCTGGATTCGTTAAAGCTAATGACACTGCTGTAGTTGTTGCAGGTGTACCAGCTAACGAAGGAAACACTAACATAGTAAAAGTTGAAGTTGTAAAATAATTTTATAACTGATTATAAAAATAGGTAGATTATTCTACCTATTTTTTTTATGAAAACATACTCTCATTACTTAAATATTTATGAGAGTATGTTTTTGTTGTTTAATATAAAAATTTTTTTGTTTATATTTTTATTAATTAAAAATATAAATTTTGAAAGGTTATAAAGTTAGATAAAATATTCTAATCTTAAATGAAAAAATGAGTAGATTTTAAAGAAAATTAATTGTTAATAAAATGTTAATAAAAGATTAGGAGTTTAAAAATGTAAATATTTTAAAATTAAATAAAGATAAAAATAAATTATATTAAATAAAATCTATAAAAATATATAGTTAACAAAAAGTTAACAATATTTTTATGACAAGTAAAAGAAAATAGTGTATATTAGATAGTGCTTATGAAATAATATAAGTAGAATCAAATGGCAACTGATTCCAAGATGAAAAAGTACTTGATGACTGATACCATCGAGTGCTTCTTTTTTTATTTAAAATTATTAGATTAATATAGTTTTATAGTATAAATTTAATATAAATACAAAAAATAACCTCAAATAATATTTTGAGGAGGATTTGAATATGACAAGATTAGCATGTTCAGCTCATAATTGTGTTAACTATGTTAATGGAATGTGTTCAGCTTTGACTATTGAAGTTGATGGAGAGAGTGCAGAGAATAAACAAGAAACCTGTTGCAATACCTTTGCACCAAGAACCTTTGTTAATGCAATTAAAAGTGCATTTAATACTAATTATGCTGGAACAATAATGCAAGCACTAGATAGTCAGGAAGATGTAGATCATAAAATAAAATGCTATGCTATGAATTGTACATATAATGTTGGAATGACTTGTACTTCTACTGATATACAAGTTTTTGGACCAGAAGCTACAACATCTACTTCAACTGAATGTGAAACTTTTTATAAAAAATAATTATTAAAAGCTAGAACTAAAATATTAAATTTTAGGTTCTAGCTTTTTAATTATATGGTAAAATATATTCTTAAGAAATTAATATAAATCACTTCAAAATTAATTAAATAAATGATATTTTATAGTAAGTACTTAAAGGAACTATTATATATATTTATTAGTATGATGATAAAAATCTTGTGTTAAGTAAAAAGGTATAAGAAAATAAATATTTTAAATAAGTTATTATTTTAAATTTGATATTTAGAATCTGTTAGGCGGTTATTAAAAAATAGTTTAATTATTTGTGGAATATAAGGGGGAGTAAAATGAATGAGTTAGGTAAGATAGCTGTAATTACTGGAGCAACTAGTGGAATAGGGAAGGAATATGCTTTTCAACTAGCTAAAAAAGGATATGATTTAATATTAGTAGGTAGAAGAGTTGAAAAAATTAAAACTGTTGCAGAAGAGATAGAGAATAATTTTAAGGTTAAGACACATGTAGAAATTTTAGATTTAACTGATGATAATAAACTTGATGATTTTATAAAAAGATTAGAGAAAAAAGATAACATAGAATTTTTAGTGAATAATGCAGGATATGGAGCTGATGATTCCTTTACAAGGGATGAGTATAGTAAGCAGTATGATATGGCAAAGGTTCATATGTTAGTTACTATGAAACTTTGTCATAGCTTAAGCAAGAAGATGAAAGAAAATAATAAGGGATACATAATAAATGTTAGCTCTATGGCTGGATTTAACGTATTTCCAAGTTCAGCAATGTATTGTTCTACAAAGGCTTTCTTAATAAGTTTTACTCAATGTTTAGCCATGGAACTTTTAGAGAATAATATAAAGGTCCAATGTCTTTGTCCTGGATTTACTAGAACAGATTTTCATAGCAAATTAAATATGGAAGAGAGTAAATTGCAAAATAAAGGATTTGTAAGATGGATGAGTACAAGAGAAGTGGTGGAAATAAGCCTAAAAAATATAAATAAGAAATTAAAGGTAATAGTTATTCCTGGATTTTGTAATAAATTTTTATATTTTGTTAGTAAGTTTACACCTAGATGGCTCTATTATAAGGTAGCTATAAAGGGATGGGAGTTAATGGACTAATATTATGGAGGAGATTAGAGATAATAGTTTTACTATTAGAATTAAATCTAAGGTAGATTGATTAATATTACACATTAATTTATTTAGTATCTCATTTCTTAAAAGAGTTAAGAAGAATTTTTAATATAAAAAATTAAAGAGGTAAATTGGATTCATAAGTTTAAGGAGGATTAAATGGAAAAGTTTCTGAAAAAACTACTAAGTAGAGCATTTATAGTTGGATTTCTTATATTCATACAGTTTGTTATACTTATGGGGGCAATATGGAAAGTAAGCGAAGATTTCATATATGTATATTTTCTGTTTATCTTTATTAGTATAGTAGTATTTATTTATATTGTTAGCAGAAAAGATAATCCATCCTATAAATTAGCATGGGCAGTTCCTGTATTATTAGTTCCTGTCTTTGGAGGATTATTTTATTTAATATTTGGGGGAAATAAGACAAGCAAAAAGTTTAGAAAACAAATAAAAGCTTCTTATGATGAAACGGCACATTTATTATATGATGATAGAACAGTTTTAGAGGAGCTAGAAAACTTAGATAAAAGCATAGCTAATCAATCAAGGTACATAGCTGATTACTCTCAGTTTCCAGTATATAAAAATACTACAACTGAGTATTTATCTCCTGGAGAAGTATTTTTTGAAAGGTTAAAGGAAGAGTTAAAAAAGGCAAAGCACTACATATTTATGGAATATTTCATAGTACATGAAGGAGTTATGTGGAACTCTATTTTAGAAATATTAGAAGAAAAGGTTAAAGAAGGGGTAGAGGTTAGATTCGTTTATGATGATATGGGATGCTTAGGCACTTTACCATATAAGTATAATGAAGTTTTAGAGGCTAAGGGAATTAAATGTATGGTGTTTAATCCTTTTGTACCCCTTTTATCCTTAAGGATGAATAATCGTGATCATAGAAAAATAACTGTTATAGATGGGCATACTGGATTTACTGGGGGAATAAACTTAGCTGATGAATACATAAATGAAATTGTTAGATTTGGACATTGGAAGGATGCCTCCATAATGATAAAGGGGGATGCTGTTTGGAATTTAACAGTTATGTTTCTTCAAATATGGAATTTCTATAGTGAAAGAAAAGAGCAGTATGAAAAATATTACCCATATTTTCATCATGAAGATGAATTTGAAAGTGATGGATATGTTCAGCCCTATGGAGATAGTCCTTTAGATGATGAAATAGTAGGGGAAAATGTATATTTAAATATTATAAATAAGGCAAAGGACTATGTTTATATAAATACTCCATACCTTATTATTGATAATGAGCTTGTTACAGCGCTTACTCTTGCTGCTAAAAGTGGAATAGATGTTAGAATAGTTACTCCTCACATTGAGGACAAATGGTATGCTCATATAGTTACAAGGGCCTATTATCCTCAGCTTATAGAATCTGGTGTTAAGATATATGAATATACTCCAGGATTTATTCACTCAAAGACCTTTGTATCTGATGATGAAATAGGAATAGTAGGTACTATAAATATGGATTATAGAAGTTTATATCTTCACTTTGAATGTGGAGTTTGGTTATATAAAACTAAATCTGTAGGACAGATAAAAGATGATTTCTTAAAAACTTTAGAAAAATGTCAAAGAATAACTTTAGAAGATTGTGCTAAGGTTAAAGTTCCTACTAGAATTTTAAGATCTATAATAAGAGTATTTGCTCCACTTATGTAATTAAAATAGTAATAGTAATTAAAAAGTTCTAGAAGAATTTAAAGCTTATTTTCTTCATTTATGTAATTAAAATAGAAAAAATTAAGTTGTAAAATTTTGGTGAGAGATTTAATGAATTAAGGCTTAAAATAATATAATTCAACATAAAAATTTGGAAAAGGAGGCTAAAATATAGCCTCCTTTTTAGTGTTAGAGTGAAAATTTATTATTTTCTTTCGAAACTTCCACAATCAGTACATTCTGTAGAAGATGCTTCAGCAGTGTGCTTTACAACTTCTATTTTGTTTAGAGTACAATAATTGTCCTCATTACAATGGTACTTACATTCATGAACTGTACATCCGATACTTGAATTGTGTTTCATAATAAATTCCTCCTTAAATTAAGAACCTCTTTGTTGGAACTACCAACAGTATATATAATGTGTAAAAATGCTTTTATTTATACTGGAAGTTGAATCTATGAATGGATATAGTTGTTTGAATAAAAACATATATGATAGAATTTATTTAGTTTAATGTTGAAAGCGTGGAGCAAAAAGAGATTTTATTTTATTTTTAAAATTATGTAATTAAAAATAAGTTTTATCTTAAAAGAAAGGTTTTTTATGAATTTACTTTGGAGGAAGTTATGTTTAAAAATTTAACTTTTAATGAAAATGAGAAAAAATATATACAAATAGCAAGGTATATTAGAGAGCTTATTAATAGGGGCGTTTTAATAGAAGGAAGTAAACTGCCTTCCTCAAGGGAAATTAGCAGTATTTTATCAATAGGAAGAAATACGGTTATGTCTGCTTATGAAATTTTAGAAAGTGAAGGCTTTGTTGAAACCATAAAAGGTAAGGGAACTTTTGTAAAAAAAGAATTTTCTAATGAAAAGTCTACTAAACTTTCATCAATGAAAAAAGAAAACTCTGAAATTAAAGAGGATAAGTGGAATATTGATTGGCAGTATAAAACTAATGAATATGGAGTATTAGCTGAAAGTTTAGATATTATAAAAAGTGAAGAGAAGTGGGAAAAGGGAATGATTTCTTTTAAAAGTATAGCTCCTCCAGGAAATCTTTTTAATATTGAGGAGTTAAAGAGATCCTTTTCTAATAGAATTGCCTTAGAAAAACATAAAATAGTTAATTATGGATATGCTGTGGGATATAAACCTTTTATAGATTATTTAAAGGATTATATGAAAGAAAAGGGAGCTTATTCAGAGGAAAAAGAAATAATAGTAACTAATGGATTTACAGAGGGACTAGATATGATGCTTTCTGCATTTACAAAAGAGGGAGATTATATACTTTGTGAAAATCCAACTCATAATACAGCTTTAAAAATAATGAAAACTCACAAACTAAATATTATTGGAGTTAAAATGACCAAAGATGGCATGGACATAGAGGATTTAAATAAAAAAATTAAAAAATTTGGGGAAAAGATTAAATTTTCTTACTTAATTCCCTCATATCATAACCCAACAGGAGTTGTGGCATCTATTAAAAAGAGAGAAGAGGTCTATAATATTTTAAAAGATGCTGGTATTCCTATTATAGAGGATGGTTTTAATGAGGAGCTTTTATATGAAAGTTCTCCAACTATTCCTTTAGCATCCTTAGATAGAGAAAGCAATGGAGTAATATACATAGGAAGTTTTTCTAAAATATTATTTCCAGGTTTAAGAATAGGATGGGTATATGGAGATAAGAAAATAATAGGGGTATTAGAAAGTGTAAAAAGATGTAGAAATATCCACACTTCCTTCTTAGATCAAGGAATTCTTTATGATTTCATGATAAGTGGAGCCTTTGAAAAGTATATTAAGAAAGTTAGAAAAGTTTATAAGGAAAAATATAAATTTACAAAGAAGGTCATAGAAAAATATATTAAAGAGGCAGAAATTTGGGGCGAAGGTGGACTCTATATGTTCTTAAAAATAAAAGGTGTTGATACAAGAGAGCTTTTAAAAAGGTGCTATGATAGGGGAGTTCTTTTTATGCCTGGAGATTTATTTTATATAGATAAGGACCTTTATTTAGAAAAAGAAAATAGAGTGTTTTCTTTAGAGGGACATAATATTAAAGGGCGAGAGAAGAGAGATACCTTAAGGATTGGTTTTACAAGGCTTTCAGAGGAAGAGATAGAAAAGGGAATAAAGATAATAGGTGAGGAAGTTAAGAGTATTTTAACTTAATCTAGTAGAGAAAGCTTATTAATAGTGCGTTGTAAAAGCTTATTCCATATGATAAACTTTAAAAGTTAGTTATTATGAAATAAAACATATAGAATAGATGATTAAATATATAAGGGAGTTTTAGTTGATGGTTGAAAAGAATAAAGAATATATTTTTGATATAATCTCTCAAGGATATGAGGGTGAAGGAATAGCTAAAATTGATAATAAATACCCAATTTTCATTGAGGGAGCTTTAAAGGGCGAAAAGGTTAAAGTAAGAATAGTTAAGGTTAATAAAAATTTTGCCTATGGAAAACTTATGGAAGTATTAGAAGCTTCAGAGGAAAGAGTTAATCCTTCTTGTGCTATTTATAAAAGATGTGGGGGATGTAAACTTCAGCACGCTTCTTACAAGGCACAATTAGATTTTAAATGGGATAGAGTTAAGGACTGTGTTAGCAAGATTGGAAAGTTAGATCCTAGCATAGTTAAATATCCCTTAGGAATGGAGAATCCTTGGAGATATAGAAATAAGGTTCAATTACCAATAGGCTTAATTAATGGAGAGGTTAAAATAGGATTCTTTGCTCCAAGAAGTCATGACATTATCGATATGGAATCTTGCTTAATTCAAGATGAAATAGGAGATAAGGTTGTTAAACTTACTAGAGAGTGGATAGAGAAATTTAATATAAGACCATATAATGTAGATGGTGAGTATGATGAAAAGGGAATAGTAAGACACATAATGATAAGAAGAGGTTTTACAACTAATGAGGTTATGGTTGTCTTAGTTACAAATGGAGAAAAACTTCCTCATAAAGAAGAGTTTGTAGACTTAATGGTTAAAAATATTCCTGGAATAAAGAGTGTTATACAAAATATAAACTCAAAGAAAACTAATGTAATATTAGGCTTAGAAAGTAAAACTCTATGGGGAGAAGATACAATATCAGATTACATAGGAGACTTTAGATTCAACATATCTCCATTATCATTCTTCCAAGTAAATCCTACTCAAACAGAGGTTTTATATGGTAAGGCTTTAGAATATGCAAATCTTACAGGAAATGAAGAGGTGTTTGATGCATATTGTGGAACAGGAACAATAACATTATTCCTATCACAAAAGGCTAAAAAAGTTTATGGAGTAGAAATAATTCCACAGGCTATAGATAATGCTTGGATAAATGCAAAGGAAAATAAAGTAGAGAATGTAGAATTCTTTGTTGGAGAATCAGAAGTGGCGATTCCAGACTTAATAAATAAGGGAGTAAAAGCTGATGTGGTAGTAGTAGACCCACCAAGAAAAGGGTGCGATAAAAAATTACTAGATGCCATAACAAATATAGATGCTAAAAAAATAGTATATGTAAGCTGTGATCCAAGCACCTTAGGAAGAGATCTAGCAATATTAGAAGAGAATGGCTATAAAACTTTAGAAGTTCAACCAGTGGATATGTTCCCAAACACAGCACATATTGAGAATGTAGCTTTACTTATTAAGAAATAATGTAAAGATACATTAAACACGAAAAAATACCTTGAAAGCTTAACTGGAAACAAGAAAATCGAAATAAAAGAGGTTCAAAAAGGATTAGTTAAAAGGAAATAAAAAGAATAAAAAAAGAAAAAACAATACCCTTTGAAGGCAGAAGAAAAGAGCCTTTAGAGGGTTTTTTATTTTAGAAGATATAAGGGTTAGACGGAGAAAAGAAAGTAGAAAAAGTAAGACAATTACGGAAATCTCTAAAAGTCGAAAAAGAAAAAGGGTAATGAAAACCATGAGAAAAAGGGGAGAAAAGTAGTTCGATAATTTTGGGAGTGTACCAAGACAAGCGATGTGTAGGGGGATGTTTTGGTGTGACTTTTTGGGGTGAGTACAATAACTTATAAAGTTTAAACTTACTAGTGTGACTGAGTTGTGACATACTAATGACAGAGTTGAAACCAGAACTTTTTTAGTGATATCAAGGGATGTGCTAGAATTGACGGACTTTTTTAAAACTAGTCACAAAACTGCTTGCATTTACAAAAAGTCAAAAACTTAATAAAAAATCAAAAAAATAGTACCCTCTGGAGGTAGTAAAAGAGCCTTTGGAGGATTTTTATTTTATAAAAGAGAGTTAAAAAGGAAGAGAAAAGAAGTGTTTAGATATTTTTGTATGATTTACTTGAAATAGATTATTTTTTGCATATAGATTAACTTAAACTAAGTTTTGGAAGTAGATATTGGTAAACCTAGTCTAGACAAATTGGATGAATTATGGAAATATAATCACTAAAGCTGTATAATAAGTAGTAATTATAGTAATATATGGAGTTAAGAGGATATGATTAAGATAAACAATAAAGATAGAAAAAAATTTGAGGAATGTTATAAGGCAGTGCAGCATTATTATTTGGAGAATGATAGAAAGGAACTTGATTTTGATGATAAGCCATTTACTAATTTATTAAATTTGATGTATCCAATTATCAAAAAACATCCTTACTACTCGAATAATTTTTTCGTATCTGGAATTAAATCGTATTTAGAGAAAAAGAAAGAAGTTGAAGAAGATTTAGATGATTTAATTTTATATATAGAAAATTATTTCAATATTAATAAAGATAAGCACTTTTTGGTTTTTCCGTTACAAGGTTCAGGATTAAAAAAAGATGTTTCCTTTTTGAACTTTCATCTGATAACAAAAAAAGATAAAAAAGAGATAGTGAAACAAATATCTAATATAACGAATATTGATTATTCTGAAGTTAAAAGATTTCTTGACCATACTTGCAAAACCAGATCAAAAGATTTTCTAGAATCTAATATTATGCTTATTAAGGTTGAAAACCAGACAGAAAATGTAAGTGGATTTGCATATCAGATGGCTCAATTCTCTGTAGATATATTAAAGCTTATTTATTCAGCATTCGGCATGAAATCAAGTATATTTCGTATGGCTGAAGTATTAGAAGAAGAAAATAACCATGTTGCTATTTTAGCAAAGGATGGTTGGCGTCGTGGACATGGGTACAGTTGGAATGCACAATTAAAATGCAAAATAGATATTGATTTCATGACAGAAGAAAAATATCAAAAGATTTTTGGTTTATTGTTTGATGTAGTAAATAATAAAGAATCTGATGATTTAACTAACAAGTTCATTAACGCATTAATTTTATATGGAAAAGCCACTGTACAAAAAAGTAAATATAATGATGTGGATTTGGCATTATTACTTTATATTACAGCATTAGAATCTCTATTGACAGAAGGCTTCAATGAAAAAAGACTACGACTTTCAGCAATAGTACCACGAATGATAGCTTTTAAAGGAAGAAGTATATCAGAAGTTTCAGAATCATTAGAAAAACTTTATTCGTCACGAAATAATTTTTTGCATGCTGGCCAATCATCATACTTTTCAAGGAGAGAAGAGGAGTTAGAGTTATTAGATAGAGTAACTGCGCTTGTTATATTAAAATGTTTTGAATTAGATAAAACTATTTCTAGTAATAATGAAAAAAGAACAAAAGCTTGGTTAAAATATGTTGATAGCATATTTAAAGATTTGATTTTTGGTAAGTTAACATAATAATTGATTTGTATGTTTTCATAAATAAGTAATCATTTTTACATAATTAAAAAATAGCTATTGTAATTAACTTATGTTAATATTTACATCATGCAAACGAATATTATATAGATAATAAAAAGTTTATGTTATATTTATTAGGATATGTATTCAAACGGTAATATCATTAAAATTTTTATATTGCTTAAATGAAAGAACATGTAAAAATCTTTGATTTTGGATATTTATTAAATCATTTTATTTTTAAATAATCTAAATAAATTAATAATATATTTAAAGCTTGAGCAAAAAGCCGAGTTGATAAACTAAGAGAATAATAAAAATATTATTGATAAGCTATATGTTGATCATTTACCTAATGAAGCAATATTCAAACAGATAATTTAAGATTCTACTATATTTTTGATAGGAAGAAAAGGAACAGGTAAATTAACTATATTTGCAAAAGCACAAGAATATTTTAGATATCAGAATAAAGAAATATCTATTTATATTGATGTTAAGACACTATATTGTAAATCAATATTTCAAGATATTAAAATGAAGAATACAATAAGAATATACAAAAGTTATTATTATTACAGAATTTTATGTTACAAGTATTGAATGAATTGATTGATGAACTGGAGGAAAGTTTAGATAATAAAAATATAATTGGGAAAATAATAAAAAGTTAAGTACAGTAAAGTAAAACTAGCATTCACAAATCTTAAGAAAAATATAAAAATACTCAAATTTGAGAATGTTAGTCTTATTATTTAAAGTATAAATCAATTAAAGGGTGCTAGTAGTAATAAAAGCGCTAACACTACAACTTCTATAATAAAGGGAAATACATCTACCAAAAATATGTCGCTTTAAGTTTCTTATGATAAGTCAATAGGTATAAAGACTAGTTCATCTGAAGAAGAAATGAAAGAATTTTTATCGCTTTTATTAAGTCGTTTTAGTATCAAAGAATATATTGAGAAGATATCTTCAGAATTAAAATCATTAGGTATAATTAGGATACACATATTTTTAGATGATTTCTCTTAAATAGATTTTGAGGTTCAACAAGTTTTTGTAGATACTATATTAGCACCATTAAATAATTGGTAGGAAAAATTTTTTAGGTTTAAAGTAGAATCATATCCAAAAAGAATTTTTTATGGAGATATTGATAAGGGAAAAATAGATGAAATAAGTAAGTAACTAGATACATCTTATCAATTAATATCTAAACGAGCAGTGTTATTAGAAAATAAAGGGCTTTAAAAAAACATTTATATGTTGATGGAGATAATAGAAAAATATATAAAATTATAGATAAATCAAAAAAATATACTTTGGTATTAAGAATTATTAATTGATAATTATAATAGAGTTGTAGGTAGAATATAGATAAATTATTAAAGCTAAAATAAAAATTAAAATTTATTAATATAATATATGTTGAAAATATCTGATATTTGTTGTTAAAAGATTTTAAAATAGATAAAGAAAAGTGGAACAGAGGAGATAGTAATTATATTTGAAGTTAATTTTAAGTATAGGAAGGTGAATAACATATGGGAGAAAAGAATATCAATAAGATTATAAATAACATGTTAAATCAAGTAAAAGAATTATGTGTAAGGTATAATATAGAATTAGTAGAAAATTTTAGCGCTTTTATAAGTGATTTAGGTGAAACAAGTTTAGAGGATAATCATTTGTATATAAATATAAACTCTAAATTAAGTTCAAATGAAGAAAAGAAAAATGCAGTTATAATTCATGAATTAGGAGAAGCTTTATATATATTAAATAAGTTTCCTATTATAACAAGAAGTATAGAGGATTGTGAGTATGAAAAAGAATTACTTGAAATATTTACTCACAATTATATAAATTACTTAGTAGATTTATATAATTTAGGAGAGTTTATGAATCAAATAAACTTAAAAAAGACTTATGGAAAATATAATAAGAATCTTGAATCATGGAAAAGTATAATCAACATATGCTGGATAATAATTACACATCCTATTATGCTAGAAAATAGGAATTTAGTTGATGGTTACAATGAATTAAGAAGCGAAGTAGATAAGATATTAAATATCTTAAATAAAGTTGAATATAGAGAAAATGATGGCTCTTATATAATAGATGTCATAAATATACTTAAGGATAATGGTATGAACAAAGATATAGAAATGGTTGAAAGAAGCTTTTATAAAATTGAATTTATTAATAATGATACTACAGGTAAAGAAAAAAATTTAGTATCAAATTTTGATATTTGGATAAACGAAGAAGTGTATAATAAAATAAAAGAAAATCATTATAAGTATTATAAAAATATTATTATAAAGGATAATTTAAAAAGAATTGTTGTAAAAGATTTATTTTCTAATGATATGGAAGTTAAAGATGTTTATAGATATAACATAAATTTCGAGAAAAATTGTTATCCTAAATTAATAACTCTGGATTTCAAAGATAAATGTTATTTAGAATCTAATTTTAATGATCAGATTATAGAAAAAGAAGAAAATATAAAAAGTATTGTTTTGATCTTAGAATCACCTCATAAGAATGAGTATATTAAATTATCAAATGAACAAGTTGAATATAAGCCTGTTTCGCCAGCACAAGGAGCTACAGGTAAAAATATTGAAAATAATTTAGAAGTAATTATGAATGAATTAATACATAAGTATAAACATATTTTTAAAGAAAAAACTTATAAGATTATAATATGCAATCCTGTACAATATCAAACATCATTAAACTGTTTGCATGGTAATGGATTAAAAAGTAGTAAGATATATTCTAATTTAAGAGACGAAATTTGGAAGACAATTTTTAAACAAAATGATATAAAAGAAAATTTTAAAAGGAGAATAAGAGATTATAAACCAGAGTTAATAATAAATTCCTGTACTATGAATTTACAGCCATATATTGATGAATTTTTAAAGGAAAATTTTAATGAGGTGAAATTAGTTAAAACTAATCATCCATTTGCTTGGGGTAATTTTAATATTCAATATTAATTAAAAACAATAGACTATTAACTAAGAAGATTAGAACGAATATTTTATCAATATATTTGTTAAAAGTTTCAATAAAATTGTTGGTTATATATAGTCATGTCAGAAAGTGTAGTTGTTTAAGATTCTTTTTTTGCTCATTATTTGAAGTTTAGTTATACTTTTAGAATTTTAATTTTTTAAATATTCGTTCCTAATATTTTATTTTTTATTTCTTTATCTTAAAATTTTTTTACTCAATAGGATAATTATAATATATTACATCAAATACTTAGGCAAATCTATTTAAATAAATTTGATGGATCAAAAAGAAAATCTCTTAAAGAATGAAATAGTACTGAACTAGTAATATTTTAAATAAATTACAAAAAACATAAGGGATTTTTTATATAGAAATAGGATTATTTGCAATAGGTTAAATTATTTACACAATAATTAAGTAATATTAGATATAGCTAGTAACTACTTAAGTATAGTTTTGTCTATGAATAAGTTTTAAAGGTAATAATGATAAATTTAATAATATAATTTAGAAGATAATTAACTAATATCCATTTTATGAAAAAATATAAAGTTAATGTTATAATTTATTAATAGAAATCAAAAGGGGGAGATTCTTTTGGCTCAGCAATATACTAAAAAAATGATTCGTAGCGTATTTATAGAGTTGTTAAATGAAAGACCGCTAAATAAGATTACTGTAAAAGATATAGCATTAGCTTGTGGAATTAATCGAAATACTTTCTACTATTATTATTCAGATATGTATGAGCTTTTATCTGAACTTTTTCAAACTGAGCTTCAAAATGTTATAGATGAATATAATGACACTATGTCTTGGGAGGAAAGCTTTGTACTAGCAACAAGATTTGCCTTAGGAAATAAGAAAGTAATTTATCATGTATATAATTCAATGCAGAGGGAAGAATTGGTCAATTATATTTATAATGTTTCAGGAAACATGATGGAGAGGTATGTTAAGAAGTTAAGCCATGGAATAAATGCTTCTGAATATGATATGAAACTAATAGCAACCTTCTATCAATGTGCACTTACAGAAATGGTAATTCAATGGATTTCCTCTGGAATGAAGGAAGATCCAGATGCCATCATAAGAAGAATAGGAAAATTATTTGATGGAAATATAAAATTATCACTTCAGCGTAGTGAAGAGTTTAATAAAATCGGTGAGAAATAATTTATAGGATTAATAAATTAATCAGGAAATACCCTAATGATTAATAAAAATCTTTTAACTCTTTTAAGAAATCTTTAGAAATTTAGGCACAAAGAGAGTTATGCCTAATTTTTAGTCAAATGTGTTTAAGTGTTTGAACTTTGAACACTCCCCTTATTTATCTAATGAAATATATGGTAAAAGGTTATATTATAGATTTAAAGGAAGTTAGAGTTATTTTTAAAACTTACACTTAGTAAATGAAATCTTATATTCATAAGATTATAACTTATTAATCAAGGATTGATTTAAAAAGGGCTAAGATTTGTTTTGAAAACTTATAGCTAGTTTTAAGAAAGAAGGGGATTTTATGAAACTTAAAACACATGATGACAGACTTACTTTAACAAATGGAAGCTATCATGCATTAGTACATGCTAGAAAACCTAAAGGAATTGAAAATAAAAGTGCATATTTAATTGGTACTGGAATAGGTGCATTAGCAGCAGGATGTTTTTTAATTAGAGATGCACATATGGATGGTAGCAAAATAACATTTTTTGAACAATTAGATCTTCCAGGAGGCTCTTTAGATGGAGAAGTACTTCAAAATCTAGGTTATGTAGCTCGTGGTGGACGTGAAATGGGACATCACTTTGAAGTTTTATGGGGTTTATTTAGTTCACTTCCATCTACTGAAGATCCAAATATGACAGTATTAGATCATTTCTTCTACACAAATTATGATGATCCAAACTATAGTAATTGTCGTATAACTCATAAAAATGGAGAAAGATATGACAATGCTAAATTTAATTTAGGACAGGATTTAGCTAAGGAATTAGCAGAGTTTGTTCTTATACCAGATGAAGAACTTCAAGATAAATCAATTGATGAAATATTCTCTGAAGAACTTTTAAATACAGACTTTTGGACATTATGGAGAACTATGTTTGCCTTTGAAAACTGGCATAGTGCTTTAGAAATGAAATTATATATGAATAGATTTATACACCATGTTGGTGGATTACCAACACTTTCAGCACTGCAATTCTCAAGACATGATCAATATACATCTTTTGTAAAACCAATGGTTAAATTCTTAAAAGAAAATGGGGCTAGGTTTGAATATGGAGTACATGTTGAAAATGTAGAATTTGACATAAGCGATGATAAAAAAGTGGCTAAAAAAATAGTTGCTAAGGATAAAAACGGAAAAGATATTTCTGTAAACTTAACTGAAAATGATTTAGTATTCATAACTAATGGTTCTATGACAGAAGGTTCAGGATATGGTGATCATAATACTCCTGCTCCATTTAATAAAGAACCACAAGGATGCTGGGAATTATGGAGAAATATTGCTAAACAATCAGATGAATTTGGACATCCAGATAAATTCTGTACAGACACTGAAAAATCAAACTGGGAATCTTGTACAGTAACTTGTCATGATGAACGTGTAGCAAAATACATTGAAAAGATAACTAAACGTTCACCATATGGAGGAAAAACTGTAACAGGAGGAATAGTTACAGCTGTGGACTCTTCATGGCTAATGAGTTGGACTATAAACCGTCAAGAACAATATTATGGCCAACCAGAAAAAGATGTAGTAGTTTGGGTATATGGATTATTCTCAGATGTTGAGGGTGATTATATTAAGAAACCTATGAGAGATTGTACTGGTAAGGAAATTACAAAGGAATGGTTATTCCATATAGGCGTTCCAGTTGATGAAATTGAAGAACTTGCTGAGTCTTGTACAGCAATTCCTGTAATGATGCCATTTATAACTTCACAATTTATGCCTCGTGAATTTGGAGACAGACCTTATGTTGTTCCTAAGAATGCAGTTAACTTTGCTTTCCTTGGACAATTTGCAGAAACTTTAGATGATCCAGGAAGAGATACAGTATTTACTATTGAATACTCAGGACGTACAGCTATGGAAGCAGTATATGTATTAACTGGAGTTGAAAAGGGAGTACCAGAGGTATATGCATCAAGATATGACATTCGTTACTTATTAAATGCTGGAGTATGTTTATTAGATGGTGAAAAACCAAAACTTGATTTACCACCTTTAGCAAAGAGAAAAGTAATGAAACAAATAGCAGGAACTGACATAGAAAAATTATTAAAAGAATATGGAGTTATCTAAGTAAAAAGTGCTTATGATTAAAAGCATAATAATCTTAGATTAAAATAAAAATATAGTAAGTATATTTAATAGACCATGATAAATAGCAACCTCTTAAAAATTGGGGGCAGTTATTATGGTCTATTTTTTATTTTGGTATTTCAAATATTTTTAAAATATAATATAAATCAATATGGATAAAATTTAAAATATTATACTATAAATATTAAAAATATATTTTTAGTATAATAATATTTAATAGAACTTATAAATTGAAGATTAAATATATTAATTAAAGAATATGAAAAAAATTAACATATAAATAACTAAAAATACACTTATGAGAAAGAGTTAGTTTTGGTATAATTAATAATTACATTATAAAAATTTTGAGAAAGGGAGGGGTATATAGCAATGAAACTAATACTAAAATATTTAAAGAACTACAAATCAATTTTTATCTTAAATGTTATATCAGTATTTGGGTTTGCTTTAGTTGAGCTTGGAATTCCAACTATTATGGCAAAAGTTATAGATATTGGAATAATAAATAATGATATTTCTTATATCAAAAAAATGGGCCTAGTAATAGTAGTTATTTCTATAGTTGGTGTTATGGGAACAATATTACTTGGATATTGTTCATCTAAGATTTCAACGGGAATAACTAAGGATATTAGAAATGATATATTTAAAAAAGCTCAAGAGTTTTCCCATACAGAGTATGATGAGTTTGGAGTTTCTTCTATGATAACAAGAACTACAAACGATCCTTTTGTTATTTTACAATTTACAAACACACTTCTAAAAATGGCTTTAATCACACCAGTTATGTTTACTATAAGTTTAGTAATGATACTTAAAACAAGCCTTTCCTTATCTTTAGTTTTAGCAGTGGTAATCCCTATAATAATTTTAGGGGTTATATTAATAGCTAAAACTTCTGAACCTTTATCAGAAAAGTTACAAAAAAGGTTAGATAAGTTAAATAGAATATCTAGAGAAAATTTAACTGGTATAAGGGTAATAAGAGCCTTTGGAAATGAAAAGTATGAGGAGAAGAGATTTGATGAAACAAATGAATCCTATGCAGAGGTGGCTAAAAAGTTAAACAAGCTTATGGCAATATCTCAACCGCTTTTCTTTTTCTTACTTAACATCGCTATTATAGTTATCTTTTGGATATCTAGTAAGATGATAAATGTAGGAACACTTCAAGTTGGTCAATTAGTTGCCTTTATTGAATATCTATTCCATGCAATGTTTTCAATAATGCTATTTTCTATGGTTTTTGTAATGTATCCAAAAGCACAGGTTTCTGCTAATAGAATTATGGAAGTTTTAAATACAGAACCAATAATAAAAAGTCCTAAAAATGGAATAAAGGATACAGAAAACAAGGGAACAATAGAGTTTGAAAATGTATCTTTTACTTATCCAAATGGAGAGGAGCCTGTAATTAAAGATGTATCCTTTAGTGGTAAAAAGGGAGAAGTTATTGCCTTTATAGGAAGTACAGGTAGTGGTAAGAGTACACTTATAAACTTAATTCCAAGGTTTTATGATGTTACTAAGGGAAGTATAAAAATAGATGGAGTAGATGTAAGAGATTATGATTTAAAATATCTACGTAAAAAAATAGGTTTCATTCCTCAAAAGACTCTTTTATTTACTGGTAGCATAGCAAATAATATAAAGTTTGGTAAGAAAGATGCAGAGTATAAAGAGGTTGAGGATTCAGCTAGAATTGCACAGGCTTATGAATTTATTTCAAATAAGCCTAATAAATTTGATGAGATAATAACAGAGGGTGGTTCTAACGTATCTGGTGGACAAAAGCAAAGACTTTCCATAGCTAGGGCAATAGTTAGAAAGCCTGATATATATATTTTTGATGATAGTTTCTCAGCTTTAGACTTCAAAACAGATGCAATCTTAAGAAAAGAACTTAGATCTGAAACAAAGGATGCTATTGTATTAATAGTGGCTCAGAGAATAGGTTCTATAATGGATGCAGATAAGATTATAGTTCTAAATGAAGGAGAAGTAGTTGGAATAGGAACTCACAAGGAATTAATAAAAAATTGTCCTATTTATCATGAAATAGCAACATCACAACTTACAGAGGAGGAGTTAGCAAATGAATAAATTTAAATCAGTAGTAAAAAAGATTTCTCCTTTTGTTGGTAAGTATAAGTGGGCTTTTTTAGGAGCTATTTTATTTATAATTTCAGCAGCTGTTTTCACTGCCATAGCACCAAGAACAGAAGGATTAATAATAACTCAGTTAACTAAGGATTTTGAGGGGATTATAAGAGGAGTTTCTGGAGCTTCAGTTAACTTTAATTATATTTTTAAGGTATTAATATTATTATTTTTAGTTTATGCAGGTGGTACAGGATCAACTCTTATAGCAAGTTTCTTATTAACTAATGCAATTCAAAATACCATGAAAAATATTAGAAATGAAGTTGAGAAAAAAATAAATAGACTTCCAATAAGATATTTTGATGGTAATAGTTATGGAGATGTATTAAGCAGAATTACTAATGATGTAGATACCATCTCTAATGCATTGCAGCAAAGTTTTGTACAGGTAATAAATGCATTTTTATCTGTAGGATTAGCTTTAATAATGATGTATTCAATAAATATTAAGCTAGCATTAATTGCAACCTTAATAATACCTTTAAGTATTTTAATTACAAAGATAATAGTTTCTAAATCTCAGAAATTATTTAATAGTCAACAAAAGGCCTTAGGAAATCTTAATGGAAAAGTACAAGAGATGTACACAGGCTTTAATGAATTAAAGTTATATGGAAAAGAAGATGATGCTTTAAATGAATTTGTAAAGGTAAATGAAGAGTTAAGAGAAACAGGCTTTAAAGCTCAATTTATATCAGGTATAATGTCACCTTTAATAAGCCTTGTTACTTATTTAGGAATAGCTGTGGTAGGGGTAGTAGGTTCTATAATAGCTATAGGTGGTGGAATTACCGTTGGTAATCTTCAAGCATTTATACGTTATATTTGGCAAATAAATCAGCCTTTATCTCAAGTAACTCAATTATCATCAGCAATACAATCAGCAGTGGCTGCTACTAATAGGGTTTTTGAATTCTTAGAGGAAGAAGAAGAGGTTAAAGATCCTAATAATGCTATAAAAATTGAGAAGCCAAAGGGAGATGTAACTTTTGAACATGTTAAATTTGGATATAAGGAAGATAAGCCACTTATAAAAGATTTAAGCGTAGATGTCAAAAGTGGTCAGATGGTTGCCATTGTTGGAAAAACTGGAGCAGGTAAAACTACTCTTATTAATCTTTTAATGAGATTTTACGATGTTCAAGGGGGTTCAATTAAAATAGACGGTGTTGATATTAGAGATATGAAACGTGAAGATTTAAGATCTATGTTTGGTATGGTTCTTCAAGACACTTGGCTATTTAATGGAACTATTTATGATAATATTAGGTATGGTAGATTTGATGCCACTAAAGAAGAGATAATAGAGGCAGCAAAGGTTGCAAATGTTCATCATTTTATAAAAACATTACCTGGCGGATACAATATGTTATTAAATGAAGAGGCTTCAAATGTATCTCAGGGAGAAAAACAACTTTTAACTATAGCTAGAGCAATTTTAAAAGATCCAGCTATATTAATACTAGATGAGGCCACAAGTTCAGTTGATACTAGATTAGAATTATTACTTCAAAAGGCCATGAGAAATATAATGAAGGATAGAACCAGCTTTGTTATAGCTCACAGACTTTCAACTATAAGAAGTGCAGATTTAATATTAGTAATGAATGATGGTAATATAATTGAACAGGGAACCCATGAAGAGTTAATGAAGCAAGGTGGTTATTATGAAAGTCTTTATAATAGTCAGTTTGCTAGTAAAGAAGTAAATTAAATAAACTTTAAATACTATGATATATTTTAGGGGAATATGGATTCCTAGATATATATTTAACACTATAGAAAAAGCAATCTAAATTAGTTTAGATTGCTTTTTTCTATTAATCCTTTTAATAAATTACCATGTTTTATTTCATCCTTAGCTATTTCTTTAAGTCTAGGGAATTCTTCTCCAAGCTTTTCATATACTGGGCCACCATTAATTTCAGCATTTATAAGCATTTCAAAAACTTTTTCTTTACCTAAGTTTTTATAAGCAGCTTCTATTTCTTCAGATGATTTATTGCAAGGTTTTAAAATCTCTTTTGAATATTCTCTTATTATTGAGGCATGTCTTCCTTCATCTGCTGCTATGCTTAATAAAACATTTTTTTCTTCTTCAGAACTAGCAAGTTCAGCAAGTTTTCTATAAACAAGAACTGCATCTAATTCTCCTTGTTGTAATTTTAATAACACTTCATTTCCGTTTTGTTTCATAATAAAATCCTCCTAAATTTATTTTGTTAAATTTAATTGTGTACAATTAAATTGTATGAATTAATTTTATATCTTTTATAATCTTCTGTCAAATAATTTTTAAAAATAAAATATAAGTTTACAAATTTTAAGTGACTTACTTTTTATATTATGAAGATAGGGTTTAATAAATAAAAACTTAAAAAGAATAATTAAAGTTATGTAGCTTTAGTAAAGAAAATCATAGAATGTAATATAAAAAAATATACAAAAGAAGGAGTAATTTATGGAAGGAAGAAATAGTAATAATTTAAAGGGAATTGATGTGTCAAATTGGCAGGGTAATATAAATTTTAAAAGTGTAAAAAATGAGGGGATTGAAGTGGTTTATATTAAGGCAACAGAGGGAGACTATTTTAAGGATTCATATGCAAAACAAAATTATGAAAGAGCAAAAGCTGAGGGCTTAAAGGTTGGTTTTTATCATTTCTTTAAGCCTAATAAAAATGCAAAAAGACAAGCTAACTATTTTATTGATTATTTAAATGAGATAGGGGCTACTGATTATGATTGTAAATTAGCCTTAGATGTTGAAACAACAGAGGGTAGAAGTGCATATGAACTAACCACTATGTGTATAGAATTCTTAGAAGAAGTAAGAAAGATAACAAATAGAGAGGTTGTTGTTTACACTTATACAAGCTTTGCAAATAATAATTTAGATAATAGATTAGGAGTTTATCCCCTTTGGATAGCTGAATATGGAGTAAAAGCACCAAAGGATAATAGAGTTTGGAGTAGTTGGATTGGGTTTCAATATTCAGATAAAGGAAATGTAGCTGGTGTATCAGGAAATTGTGATATGAATGAATTTAAAGAAGAAATATTAGATGTAAAAAATAATTTTGAATTGTACAATGCCACCACTAAGAATATATCAACTTATCTTAATATAAGAGAAAAAGGGGAGATAGACTCTAAGATTATAGGGAAGATACCAGCCGGAGAGAAATTTATGATAAAGTGGGTAGATTCTAATTATTTAGGATGGTACCTTATTGAATACAAAAATATTACTGGCTATGTAAGTTCTAAATATGTAGAAAAATTTCAAATGGCTACTACCTACAATGTAAGTGATTTTTTAAATGTAAGGGAGAGAGGAACTACAGATTCAAAAGTAGTTGCAATTATAGATGATGGAGAAATATTTAGAATTGATTGGGTAGACTCAGATTATATTGGATGGTATAGAATAACAACTAAGTATGGTAAAAACGGTTTTGTTAAGGCTGACTTTGTTAAAAAGATTTAGTTATAGTTCTTATATTAAGAGAAGATGAATCAATAAATATTTAGGGAATTTGATATAAATTTCATGTATTCTTTTTGTATAAGTTCTATTAATGTGAGAATTAATTAAACTCTTTTAAAAATTTTAAAATGTGATTATGAATTAAAAATTATTAGTGAAAGTATATTTGAAAAATAAGGACAATTAAAGAGAATTATAAATATTATATATTGATATAGGTAACAAAAGTTAAATTAAGTTTAAGAGGTATAGTTCTTATGGATAATATAATAAATTATATAAAGTGGGGGATTGTATCCTTAGGAACTTTATTCACTTGGATATTTGGTGCATGGGATATTCCACTAATAACTTTATTAGTATTTATTTTTTTAGATTATTTAACTGGGGTAATTAAGGGGTGTAAAAGTAAGGAATTATGTTCGAATATAGGATTAAGGGGAATAACTAAGAAGGGTCTTATATTAGTTGTTCTTTTAGTTGCTGTTATGCTAGATAGATTACTAGATAATGGAACTTGGATGTTTAGAACACTTATAGCTTATTTCTATATAATGAATGAAGGGATAAGTATATTAGAAAATTGCGCAGCTTTAGGAGTACCTATACCTGAAAAATTAAAACAAGCGTTGAAACAGTTAAATAATAAAAAATGATATTAAATAAATTATTTTTTAGAAGCTGTATAAATACAGCTTCTTTACTTTTTACTTGAAATTATACTTATACTTTGCAATCTACTTTTTAGAACAATCTTACGTAAAAATCTATTGTACATAAAAGGACATTTAAATAACTTTGAAAATATTTTAAGCCTAATTTTAAAAGTTTTAAATCTATATTTTTTATTAGGGTTTTTACTATTGGAATTTAAAATTTCACTTAGGTAATTTGCGCTATTTATTGCTGAACTTATTCCTTCTAAGGAACTTGGACTAATAAAACCAGCAGATTCACCAATTAAGAAGGCGTTATCTTTTCCACAACAGAAATCAGAATATTTAGAAGGTCTTAAAACTAAACAAGCTTCTGTTTTTAATGGTTCACCAAATTTGAAGCCAAGCTTTTCTAACTTTTTCTTTTGGTTTTCAAATTTCTCCCTAGGATTATTTAAAGGATAGGCACCACCAAAAATAAATTGATTATCCTTAGAAATTGACCAAGAACAACAATCAGTATTTTCTTCATCAAATATACAGGAGTAGAAAGGATTTTCATGTTCTTCTGCAAACCATTGTTGGATAGACATATAAGTTCGAATTTTCTTAGTTGGATAAATAGTACGGCGAACTATAGAGTTAGCACCATCAGCTCCAACTAAATATTTAGCTTTTATTATGTGTTCAGCTCCATCTTCAAAAAAAGTAATTTTATAGCCATCAGTAACTTTTTCTATTTTTGAACAAGTAGAATTATTATGGATTTCAACATTGCTAGGAATTAAGGATTTTAACCATAAGTCAAATTTATGACGATTAAGATTTAAATAAAATCTTTGATAGTGACGAATTAAGTTACTATCTAAATCTATAGTTTTAACAGCAAAAATTTGAGGATCTACTAAAATATCTTTAGGGATAGTCATATCAAATTTTGCAAAGGCTTCTTGAGCGTGGGAGGAAAGTAATCCACCACAAGGCTTTTGAAAACCATTGTTAATAGTATATTTTTTATCTATAGCAATAATCTTAAATTCTTTAGAAAGTAATCGTGCTAATGTAGAGCCTGCAGGGCCAAGTCCTATAATAGCAACATCATACATGGAATTCATAAAATTTTCCTTCCTTTTCATTATATATAATTTAACAATAATTTTTTGTTTTAAGAAATAATTACTTATTAAATTTAGCATAGTATATCATCAAAAATAAAAATAATCAATAAATATTTATTGTTTTTCGATATAAAGTAATTAATGATTTGGATATAAAAAAGCTGTAACAAAGTTTAAATAATAAAATTTATAAATATACTATTTTAGATTATTTATAAATTTTATATTTAAGTTATTTTGTTACAGCTTTAAAAAATTATCTACCAGTTAATCTACTTTCAAATTTTTGTAAGGAATCATTATTACTAACATAAATTCTATCCATGTTAAAATTATTGTCTTTTCTGTCAGTAAAGTTTCCATTTAAATTAAAACCTAATTTATATCCAGCTTTTTCTGCTGCAACTCTAGTACTAGAGTTATATCTTCCAAAAGGATAAGCAACAAAATCTACAGGTTTTCCAATGATTTTTTCTAAAGCTACTTTAGAATCTTTTAAAGTTTCAAGTTGTTTAGCTTCATCTAATGTAGATAGGTCATCATGTTTAAAAGTATGGCTTTCTATTTCTATACCGTTATTAGACATTTCTTTTAATTGATCAGCAGTCATATAATCCTGTGCTCCAACATAATTTGAAATCACAAATATTGTAGCAGGAAATTTGAATTCTTTTAGTAAAGGATAAGCATATTCATAGTTTCCTTTATATCCATCATCAAGAGTTATAACAACAGATTTTTCAGGAATAGGTTTATTATTTCTTAGATAATCATAAAGTTCATCTAAAGTTATAGGTGTATAATTATTATCCTTTAAATATTGAAGTTGTTCTTTGAATTTTTCAGGGTTTACTAAAAGTTCATTATTATTTGGATTGTTTGGAGTTACATCATGGTAACATAAAACAGGAATATTCATATCTTCAGAAGTAGTTTTTAACCCTTCAAATCTATTATTAGTAGCTTCAGCATTTGAATTTGATTTTTCACTAGTATTATCTGTAGGATTTTCCTTATTGCTAGAAGCTTCATCTTTTTGAGTATTATTTTCTAAATTAGCTTTTTCATTTTCTACATTGCTTTTGTTACCTTTCATGTCACAAGCAATGAAAGATGAACTTATAATTAGTGCAGAAACTAGAGCTATTAGAAATCCTTTGTGTTTTATTTTTTTCATCTTTTAAATCTCCTTACTAATAAATTTTGTTTACAATAATTTAGTATATCATAAAAAAAGTAAAATTTAGGTTACTTTATTATTACGATGACCCTTATTTATTCCTTAATCAATTACAAAAATTTTGGTTTTAATAAGTTTATAATTAAATAATTTAAAGTTTATTATTAGTCTAATTATAAGAAATATTCACTAACAAAAGAACTTTAATAAAGAGTTAAATTTTAAGATATGTTAGGGGGCAAATATTTATTATAAAAATGTACAAATTAGAGTAAATAAGCCCTTTTAAGAAGTGTTGACATTAGATTTATTAGAGTATATATTACTTAATAATATAATGGGTTTATTGGAGGTGAGTTGTTATTAAAAAATATAAATATATTTTTTAATAACAGAAGTTTATGAGTAAAATAATTGATGGAAGATTTAGTGACAAAGTAATGATTATTACAGGAGCAGCTGGAGGAATAGGAAAGGCTGTTGCTTTAAGAGCAGCTAAAGAAGGAGCTAAATTAGTTTTAGCAGATAGAAAAGAAGAGATGAGTAAAGAAACTCTAAAAGAAATTAGAGAAATAACTTCTAATGTTGAGTTTTTAATATGTGATTTAAGAGAAGGAGAAAATTGTAAGAAAGTAATAGATACTGCTATTAAAAAATTTGGTGGCTTAGATATTTTAATAAATAATGCTGGAATTACAGGAACACCAGCACCAGTACACGAGATGAGTGAAGAGATGTTTAGAAATGTTTTAGATTGCAATATAATGATAGCATTTCATTGTTCTCATTATGGAATTCAAGAGATGATAAAGCAAAATAAAGGAGGAGCTATTGTTAATGTTTCTTCTGTTGCAGGTTTAACTGGATTTCCAGGACATTCTGCTTATGCAACATCTAAACATGGATTAAATGGACTTACTAGAAATATGGCATTGGATTATGCTAGATATGGTATAAGAGTAAATGCAGTGAATCCAGGAACTACAGATACTCCAATGTATCATGAAGCTTTAGAATTTTTGAAAAATAAAAGGGAATCTGCTGAAAAGGCAGGAGTTAAAATTGAAGGGGGAATAGTATCAGGAAAAGTTACTTCTCCTCAAAATAGAGTGGCAAGAGCAGAAGAAGTTGCCGATGTCATATTATTCTTATCATCACCAGAAGCAAGTAATGTAACTGGAATATTTATGCCAGTAGATGGTGGTTTTACAGCATTTTAATAAAAATAAATCCTATGAAATATTATTTCATAGGATTTACTTTTATGGTGCTGTGTTTCATTGGGAGATAATGCTTATTAAAAATAACTGGAAGTTCTGAATTAGAATATATAGCTTCCTCAATTAAATAAAATTGACTTTCATCTGGAATTGGATGACGCTTAGTTACGAAGTTACCAGATGTAGTGAATTTAATAGTACTTTTTATCTTTGAGCATTCTTTATAAGATTCTTCTTCAATGAATTTCAATAAATTATTTTTATCTGATAGATCTATATTAAATTTTGAAATTGCTTCAATAGATATTATTGTGTAAGAATAAGCTAGAGCTAAATTATCATTTAAATACCATCTATCAATACAAACCGTTGCAACAGAACTATCTCCTAATATCTTTTTATAATAATCTGAGGGTGGATCTATTTTAAAATCTAATTCAATATTATTTGTCTCTACATCTAAACATTTATAGACTGGATGTCCTATTTTTTCTAAACCTGTTGTATCAGTTTTATTTTCTTTAATTATGTAATTTCCTTTACCTCTAATGTTTTTTATTAATCCATCATCTTGAAGCAGGGCTAAAGCTTGTCTAAGTGTACTTCTACTAACACCTAATCTTTTAGCTAGTTCCGGTTCAGAAGGAAGTCTACTATTTTCAGGGAAAGTTCCTTCGTTAATCATCTTAAAAAGTTTATCGTATACGGTAACATATAATAGTTCTTTATGTTTATTTACAGTTAATATTTCCATTTATAATCACCTTCCTAAAAATAGACAAGTTACAAACAAGTTGGGGTAGGATAAAGTATTATTTACTTAAATTATAAAAGATTTTATATTAATAACCAACAAATAATTTAAAAAATTTTCTGTAAACGTTTGATAATTTCTAGAAAGTGTAGTATTATATAAATATAAAATAGACAACTAAGTAGACAAGTTTAAAATTGTTATAAGGAAACAAGTTATTAGGAGGAAATGTAAATGATTTATACACAAGGTTCAGACAAACAATTTCATATAGACGTAGCACCAGGAGAAGTTGGAAAATACGTAATAATGCCTGGAGATCCAAAAAGATGTGCTAAAATAGCAAAATACTTAGACAATGCTAAGTTAGTAGCAGATAAAAGAGAATATGTTACATATACTGGATATTTAGATGGAGAAAAAGTAAGCGTTACCTCAACTGGAATTGGTGGCCCATCAGCTGCAATAGCATTAGAAGAATTAGTTAAATGTGGAGCAGACACTTTCATCAGAGTAGGGACTTGTGGAGGAATAGATTTAAACGTTAAAGGTGGAGATCTTATAATAGCAACTGGATCTATAAGAGCAGAAGGTACTTCAAGAGAATATGCTCCAATAGAATTCCCAGCAGTAGCAAACTTAGATGTAATAAATGCTTTAGTTAAAGGAGCAAAAGAATTAAAAGTTCCTTACCACACTGGTGTAGTTCAATCAAAGGACTCTTTTTATGGACAACACTCACCAGAAACTAAACCTGTAAGCTATGATTTATTAAACAAATGGGAAGCATGGAAAAGATGTGGATGTTTAGGATCAGAAATGGAAGGTGCAGCATTATTTATAGTAGGAAGCTATTTAAGAGTAAGAGTTGGAGCTGTTTTCCTAACTATAGCTAACCAAGAAAGACAAAAAGAAGGACTTGATAATCCGCAAGTACATGATACAGAACTTGCAATAAAAGCAGGAATAGAAGGAATAAGAAACTTAATTAAAGAAGATAAAATGAAAAATAATGCATAGGATCTTAAGTGACCTATAAATTTTAGTTAAATTTATCTAATAGTTTAGTAATTCTTAGTAAAATCTTTTTGATTTAGCTTTAGAATTACTAGCTATTAGGGAAATTAAAGCTTAATGCATAAGATAAAATCTTAAAAATTATAATAGATACGGAAATACACTTAGGGGGTTTTAACAATGAGCAAATATAAAAGAATTTTTACAATAGTAATAGATTCATTAGGAATAGGTGCAATGAATGATTCAGAAAAATATGGAGATGTTAATGTTGATACATTAGGACACATTGCTGAATCAGTAGATACATTTAATATACCTAATCTTCAAAAAATGGGTATAGCAAACTTACACCCAATAAAACACGTAGCTCCAGTTGAGAATCCAATAGGATACCAAGCTAAAATGGCTGAAGCAAGTGTTGGTAAAGATACAATGACAGGACACTGGGAAATGATGGGCTTACACATAACTAAGCCATTTAAAACTTTCACAGATACTGGATTCCCACAAGAATTATTAGATGAGTTAACAGAAAGAACTGGTCATAAAATAGTAGGAAACAAGAGTGCTAGTGGAACAGAAATCCTAGATGAATTAGGAGAACACCAAATTGCAACTGGAGATATGATAGTTTATACATCAGCAGATTCAGTTTTACAAATTTGTGGTCAAGAAGAAACTTTCGGCTTAGAAGAATTATATAGATGCTGTGAAATCGCAAGAGAATTAACTCTTAAAGATGAATGGAAAGTTGGAAGAATCATAGCAAGACCTTACTTAGGAACTAAAAAAGGTGAATTCAAAAGAACAAGCAATAGACATGACTATGCTCTTAAACCATATGGAAGAACAGTTCTTAATGAATTAAAAGATAACAACTTTGATGTTATTTCAGTTGGTAAAATAAAAGATATATTTGATGGAGAAGGAATAACAGAAGGAAATAAATCTAAGAGTTCAGTTCATGGTATGGAACAAACATTAGAAATAATGGACAGAGACTTTACTGGATTCTGCTTTGTTAACTTAGTTGATTTTGATGCTTTATGGGGACATAGAAGAAATCCTCAAGGTTATGCAGAAGAATTAGAAAAATTCGATGTTAACTTAGGAAAAGTATTAGAAAAGTTACATGAAGATGATTTATTAATAATAACAGCTGACCATGGTAATGACCCAACATATACTGGAACAGACCACACTCGTGAGTATGTACCATTCTTAGCTTATTCACCATCAATGAAAGGTCATGGACAATTAGAAACTCCAAAAACATTTGCAACTATTGGAGCAACAATTGCTGATAACTTTGGATTAAAAATGCCAGAAGGAACAATTGGTGAATCAGTTCTAAATAAATTAGTTTAATAATTTGTAACAATATATGAAAGCTATATCAAATTTTATATTTGATATAGCTTTTCTTATAAAGATAATAAAACTTATAAACAATATGAAGAGAATATCTAGATGAGCTTTAGAATTTAAATTATTACGGAGAAGATATTATGTTAAAAAGCTGAGACTGTTAATTTCTTCGGAATACAATCTCACAAAGTTCTATTGCATAAGTTCAAGGTTCCAAATTAAAATTTGGACTTTCATTTAAAATCTAGTAATTCTCTAAATATGTTTGTAAGGTTTATTAAAAGTTATTTTTACAAATCACTTTTTTATAAATGTAATAAGGTTAAAAAAGACTTTGGTGAATTTTGAAGCTTGATTAATAAATCAATATCTCAAAATGGACCAAAGTCTTTTAAATTTTTGGATAGGGTTTTGATATGTGAGTAGTTTACATAAATTTAAATAAATATACTAAGCCTATTAAGGCAAGTATTATCAAAACTATTGCAAAGTAACGTTCAACTTTAGTAAATTCTTTTTCATTAGGACTAGTTTCACGTCTAGCTTTTATGAATACAGGAATTCCTAAAGCATATATAACTATAGCTATAAGCATATAGTTGATTCCAGCAGCGTAAATTAACCAAACACCATAAATTGATCCTAATATTGCAGTAATCATTGCATATTTTCTTTTGGCAAATATATCTGTTGGATAGTTTTCGTTTTTATATGTTATCTTAAATAAATATAAGGTAGAAACAAGATAACAAGGAAGTGCCATAACACTTGTTATACTAAGCATCATATTCCATGCATTACCTGCAAAATGAACAAGTATTAATATTATTTGCATAATGATTGTTGATGCTAATAAAGAAAATGAAGGTGATTCATTTTTATTTTCTTTAGCAAATATTTTTGGAAATGTTCCGCTTTGGGCTGCTGCAAAAGGTAATTCTGAAAGCATTACAGTCCAAATAAGCCAAGAACTTAATATTGCTATAATTACACCAAGGTTCATTATTACACTTCCCCAGTTTCCTATTAAATCCATTAATACTGCAGCTGTTGATGGTGGAGCCATTTTAGAAATTTCTCCTTGTGAATATACACCAAGTGGTAATAATGAAAGTAGTGTATAAATTAAAAGACAAGTAATAAATCCTAAAAATGTTGCTTTACTAACATCTTTTTGAGATTTAGCTCTTCCAGAAACAACAACGGCACCTTCAATACCAGTAAATACCCATAAGGTTACAAGCATTGTGCTTTTTACTTGAGGCAATATTCCTCCTAGGTTTGTATCATGAACTTTTGAAACTGTTTTTAATCCCCAGAAGTCAGTAAAGAATGTAGAAAATCTAAATGAGAATAATAAAACTAGTAAGAAAATTGCTAAAGGTAATAATTTTCCTATTGTTCCTATTACATTTAAAGCACTTGCTTGTTTAACACCAGCCAATACTATAAAGAATATAATCCAAAGGACAAGAGATCCACATGCTATTGAAAGCCAGTTATTACCCCCTTTAAAGTAAGGTGGGAAAAAGTAGTTTAGTGAATCCATTAAAAGTACGGCATAGCCAACATTTGCAAAAGAGTTACATATCCAATATCCCCAGGCCATTAAAAATCCTGTAAATTTCCCAAAACCAAGTTCACCATAGGTATATATACCTGTTGTGGCATCAGGTCTTGCAGCAGCAAGGATTCTAAAGGTGTTAGCTATGAACCAAATTCCTATCCCAGTTATTATCCAAGATATTAATATTGCACCTGCAGAAGCGGATTGGGCCATGTTTTGGGGAAGGTTATAAACACCTCCACCCAGCATAGCACTAATTACTACCCCAGCAAGAGCAATTACGCCTAATTTTTTATTATCATTCATAATAACTCCTCCTAGAATAATTTTGTTTTAAGAAATTATTATTTATTATTTTTTACTAGGATTAACTAAAGAATCAAAATTCATATCATCTAACCATTGAGAAAGAGAAATTCTATTCAAACTTGGGAAACCTTCAGAAGGAACAGCATCTCTTGCTAAAGTTACATAAGGAGCGCAAGTTAAAGCGTTTCCAATTTCACCAGGTTTCATTATTACATAAGCAAAACCTATGTAAGTTCTTTCAAAAACAACGTGAGAATCTCTACCACATTCAACTACTGACCAAGTTACAGCTTTTCTATGATCTTCTAAGAATTTCTTTAAATCTTCTGGATTATCATTTTTTGTCCAAAGTCCTGCATCTTCTATGAATAAATCAGCACAGTGATCTCTATCATTTGATAGTGATAAGGCTATAAATGACCATACACCATAAGCTTCTCCTTCTTTCAAAGGTCTATTTTCCTTTGGTCTATAAGCTGTAGCACTCTTATTTGCACATATTACATGGGCACCTGGAGCAGTTGTAAAACGTCTATTTTTTTCTGTACCGAAAAGTTCTATACCAGCTTCTAATAAAGGTTTAGCATCATAAACTTTAAGTGGAGTTCCATCAAATTGTTTTAATTCATATAAAGGTTTGATTTCATCATTAGCAATTGAATCATGTGTTGCTAAATCATGTCCCCAAACTTGACCTGCAACCCCACAGAATGATGAAGCTGTAAGCATATTAATTTGTCCAACATAAGCATCATTTATTTCAGCTCTATCATAAGAAACTATACCATCTAGTAATATATCGTCAGTCTTTTTAACTGTACCAACGGAAACCTTAAGAACTGATACATATCCATTACCATAAGCCCCTGGCATTCCGTAGCCATCACAATAACGATCATAAGGACTTATAGCTGTTTTATCAATTTTAGGTGCTCTTACCTTTATATTTTTATGTATTCCTTCAGAAAGAGTCCTGTTTCTGTTTGCTTCAAGATTTTTATTCATTTAAATCACTCCTAAACAATATAAGTTTAACTATTAAATTTTTAGAATAAAAATATATTATTTGGCCAAATAATAATTTACCTTTCATTATGTAAAATTATAGCACTTTAAATATTTGTTACAAATTTAACATTTATAGTATTTAAAAGTTTTCATATGAAATTTTTTTAGTTGTGTATAAAAGTGAGTTAAACTTTAAAATATTAACAAATAATGAGTTTAATGTATACAAGGTTTATAAATTTATTTGTATTTATATGAAAAAATTTTATGCTTATTTTAACTAAAATATATTTAAAGACTTAAGTAATTATTTGTGATAGAATAAAAATATTTTATAAGATTATAAGTATATAAAACCTTAGAATTTTATAAATTAAAAATAATAAAGAGCCAAATTTAATAAAAATTAATAAGATAAATAAAAATATTATTTTGAAATTAATTAAGAGTATAGGTGTGATATTATGGAGATTTTATTAGGCGCATTAGGTATAGCCTTAGTAACAGGATTTTTTTATTATGAAAACAATGGAATAAGTACAACTAATTATGAAGTTGATTGTGGAATTGGGAAAGATATAAATGTGGTTCATTTATCAGATCTTCATGGAAAAGAGTTTGGAAAAAATAATGAAAAACTTAAAAGGTTAATATTAAAAGAAAAGCCACACTTAGTTGTTGCCACTGGAGATATGATAGATTCAAGTCTTAAAAATATGGAGGGTGTAATAGATTTTTTAAGTGACTTAAGTAAGTGTGTTAAAGTTGTTTATATCTCAGGAAACAATGAACAAAGGTGCAAAAAAGCTGAATATATTTTTGAAAGTCTAAAGTCAAAGGGAGTTATAATTTTAAGAAATGAAATTATAACTTTAAGTTTAAATGGAGTGAAAGTAAATATTTTAGGTATGTTTGAAAAGCCAAAGGGAGATTTACATTCCTCACTTAAAAAAATTAATGGAAGCTATGCATATGAGGATTCCCATAAACTTTTTAAAAGATTAGAAAGCTTAGAGGGATTAAAATTTGTTTTAAGTCATTATCCAGAACTTTTTGAAGCAGAATATTCAAAATATAATTTTCATATAATGTTTTCTGGTCATGCACATGGAGGGCAATTTAGAATTCCTATAGTTAAAAGAGGATTAATTGCACCAGGACAAGGCTTCTTTCCTAAATACACTGAAGGAATGCACGGAAATAAAAATAAACTTATTATTAGTAGAGGTCTTGGAAACAGTACTAAAATAACAAGATTATTTAATAGACCTGAAATAGTGAATGTTAAGATTAAATAATAGATAATTTAAAAATTAAGTTTTGTTTAAAATATGCAACATATCTATTTAAACTAGGATGATTTCTTTTAAAGAATATATTAAAATTTATTATATATTATGAAATTAAAAGGAGAAATATATAATGAATAAGAACATGGAAATGATGAAAAAATTAATAGAAGAAAAAAAGAATAAAGGGAAGAATACTAAATCTAATGTTAGAGCTCAAAAAACTATTGGCTTTGCTCAAGGGGGAAGAAAGAGCAACAATGGTGGAGGATTATTTGATAAATAATATTTAGATTTAGAATAAACACAGATTATTATGGTATAAATAAAGTTTAAAATTATAAATAACTTAAGTGGATTTAATATTAGGAGGAAAAATTTATGAAGAAAATAGGTTTTATTGGTGTAGGAATAATGGGAAAATCAATGGTTCGTAACCTTAGGAAAAATGGCTTTGAGGTTTCTATTTTTGCTAGAAATAAAGAAAAAGTTTTAGATGTAATTTCTGAAGGAGCAAATTTTTATCCCACTATAAAAGAGTGTGTTTCTGGATGTGATGCAGTAATAACCATAGTAGGTTTTCCAAAGGATGTTGAAGAAGTTTATTTTGGAGAAAATGGAATTCTTGAAAATGTTAAAGAAGGAACTTATGTTATTGATATGACAACATCAAGTCCAAAGTTAGCAGTTGAAATATTTGAAAAAGCAAAAGAAAAAGGGGTAAAAGCCTTAGATGCTCCCGTTACAGGTGGAGATATTGGAGCTAAAAATGGGACTTTAACTATTTTAGTTGGAGGAGAGGAAGAGGATTATAAAGCTTGTCTACCTATTTTTAAAGCTATGGGAACTAATATTCACTATGAGGGAAAAGCTGGCTTTGGTCAACATACTAAGTTAGCAAATCAAATAATGATAGCAGGGGCTATATCAGGGGTTTGTGAAGCTATGGCATATGCCAAGGATAAAGGATTAGATGTGAAAAAAATGCTTGATTCAGTATCTACTGGAGCTGCTGGAAGTAAGCAACTAGAATTAGTATCTCCTAAAATTTTAGAGGAGGATTTTGCACCAGGATTCTTTATAAAACATTTTATCAAAGATATGAAATTAGCTAAGGAGGAAGCTTTAGCTGATAATGTGAATTTAGATATTTTAAGCAAAGTTTTAGAGAATTATGAGGAGCTAGAAAGAGAAGGCTTTGGGGACTTAGGAACTCAAGCTTTAATAAAGCATTATAATAAATAATTTTAAGTTTCTTTATGAGGATTGTATAAGAACTAAAAAGTAAATTGCCTGTATCAAATATAATAATAAAACTTACAAACATATTTGGAGAATTATTAGATATTCTTCTTATAATGTTTGTAAGTTTTATCAAAAGTTATTTTGATATAGCTTCTTTATTTTTAAGGTGTTTTTATACAGTCTTTTTTATTATAATTAACAAAATAAAAACAATATAGATAAAATGTTAATGAATATTCGTATTTTATTGAACTTGGATAAATATGGTGATATTATAAATTAAAATACATAAATTGGGGGAGACAAAATGGATATAAGGGACGAAATATTAAAGTTAAAAAAAGAGAAGGGGGCTATCATATTAGCACATTATTATCAAATTCCTGAAATACAGGAAATTGCTGATTATGTAGGCGATTCATATTACTTAAGTAAAATAGCAAAGGATTGTGAAGAAAATATAATAGTTTTTTGTGGGGTTAAATTTATGGCAGAAAGTGCAAAGATACTTTCACCAGAAAAAACGGTTATATTACCAGTTATGGAAGCAGGCTGTGTTATGGCAGACATGGCTACAGCAGATGGACTAGCTAAATTGAAAGAGGAACATCCAAATGCCAAGGTTGTTTGCTATATAAATTCTTCAACTGAAGTAAAAGCATTATCTGATGTTTGCTGTACTTCATCTAATGCTGAGAACATAATAAATAATTTAGAAGAAAAAGAAATTATATTTTTACCTGATAGAAATTTAGGTTCTTATATTCAGGAGAAAACACTAGATAAAAAGTTTATATTATGGAATGGATTTTGTATAGTCCATGAAGCCATTCAAAAAGAAGAAATTTTAAGATTAAAAAGTGAGCATGAAGGAATTTTAACAGTAGCTCATCCAGAGTGTAGCAAAGAAATAAGAGATATTTCGGATTTCATAGGAAGTACTAGTGAAATAATAAATTTTGTAAATAATTCTTTAAATAAAAAATTTATTATAATAACAGAAGAAGGGGTACTTCATCAGTTGAGAAAAAATGGGGAGGAAAAAGAATTTTATATTCCATATGGAAAGATGGTTTGTAGAAATATGAAAATGACTACCTTAAGGGATCTTTATGAAAGTCTTTTAAAAATGGAAAATAAAATTGAAATAGATGAGGATTTAAGATTAAAGGCATATAATTCATTAAAAAATATGCATAAACTTGGGGGCTAAAACTATGAAAAGGGTAGCTGATGTATTGATAGTTGGAAGTGGGGTAGCAGGACTATATGCCTCATTAAACTTAAGAGATGATTTAGAAATAATTATGGTTTCAAAAAAGTCAGTTAATTTATGCAATTCTTCCCTAGCTCAGGGAGGAATTGCTGTAGCTAGAGGAAAAGAAGATTTTCAGTCATTCATTGAAGATACCTTAAAAGCTGGAAAGTATGAAAATAACATTGATTCTGTTAGGGTTTTAGTTGAAGAATCAATGGATAATATAAATAAACTTATGGATTTAGGAGCTAATTTTGAAAAGGATGAAAATGGAGTTCTTTTTACAAAAGAAGGTGCACATAAAATAAATAGAATTGTTTATCATAAAGATATTACTGGAAAGCATGTTGAAGATATTCTTTTAGAAAATGTTAAAAGAAGAAAAAATATAAAAATAATAGAAGATTGTGAAATGGTTGATATATATCATAGGGATAATAGATGTATAGGAGCTTTATTTAATAAAGATGGAGAGACTTTAAGTATTTATGCTAAAGTGGTGATTTTAGCCACAGGTGGAATTGGTGGTTTATTCAAAAAATCTACTAATGAAAGAATCATAACTGGAGATAGCATAGGGATTGCAATTAGAAATAATATAGAAATCAAGGACCTTTCTTATATACAAATTCACCCTACTGCATTTTTCTCAAAAAAATCAGAGGAAAAAAGATTTTTAATTTCTGAATCTGTTAGGGGAGAAGGGGGAAAGCTCATAAACTGTAATGGAGAAAGATTTGTAGATGAGTTATTACCAAGGGATATAGTTTCTAAAAAAATATATGAAGAAATGAAAAAAACAAATTCTAATAATGTGTTTTTAGATGTGTCCTTTATGGAAAAGAGTTTTTTACAAAAGAGGTTCCCTAACATATACAATAAATGCTTAGAGGAAGGAATTGATATAAGTAAGGAGCCAATACCTGTAGCCCCAGCCCAGCATTATTTCATGGGAGGAATTAAGGTTGATTTAAATGGAAAAACTTCTATGGAAAATTTATATGCTTTTGGTGAGACAAGCTGCACAGGAGTTCATGGTGCTAATAGACTTGCTAGTAATTCTTTATTAGAAGCTTTAGTCTTTTCAAGAAGAGGGGCCTTAGAAATTAATAGTTATATAGATAATTTAGAGCTTATTATAGAAGAGAGAGAATGTGAAGATTTAGATAAATACAGATTGTTAAACAGGAAAATATTAATTGATGAAATCTGTAGGCTGAGAGGAGATATTAAGGATGAATTGGTTACTTGTGGAGGAGAATGTAAAAAGAGCTCTTAATGAGGATTTACAATATGGAGATATAACAACGGAGTCAGTAGTATTAGATCACAAAATAGCTAAGGTTGATATTATAGCTAAGGAAAAAGGGGTAATAGCAGGTACAGAAGTCTTCAAAATGGTCTTTAAGATTTTAGGAGATGTAGAAGTTGATTTTTCAGTAAATGATGGAGAGGAAGTTGAAAAAGGGCAGCACTTTGGTCAGGTTTCTGGAGATGCAAAAAAAATTCTTATGGGAGAAAGAGTTGCTCTAAACTATATGCAAAGAATGTGTGGAATAGCAACACTTACTAGAGAATTTGTTGAAAGATTAGAAGGAACAAAAGTTAAGCTTTTAGACACAAGAAAAACTACTCCTAATATGAGGATTTTTGAGAAATATGCAGTGAAGGTTGGGGGAGGAACTAACCATAGGTTTGGATTAAATGATGGTGTTATGATAAAGGATAATCACATAGAGGCAGCAGGTGGAATAAAGAATGCAGTTTCCCTAGCAAGAAAAAATTCTCCTTTTGTTAGAAAAATAGAAGTTGAAGTTGAAAGCATTGAGCAATTAAAGGAAGCTTTAGAAGCAAAGGCAGATATAATAATGTTAGATAATATGGACATAAAAACCTTAAAAGAAGCTGTAAAATTAATAGATAATAGAGCAGAGGTAGAAGCTTCAGGAAATGTAACCTTAGATAACATTAGGGAAATAGCTGAAACAGGAGTTGATTTTATATCAACAGGGTCAGTTACCCATTCCTTTAAAGTATTAGACATAAGCATGAAAAACTTTAGATATATAGATTAAAAACTTGTTTATATTAAAACTAAAATAAAACTTATAAATAATATGAAGAGAATATCTGAATGAGCTTTAGAATTTAAGCTATTACGTAGAAGATTTTACGTTAAGAAGCGAAACTGTTTGACCGAAGGGAGTTTTTCGCTTTAGTAAAATCTTCGGAGTAATTGCTATAAATTCTTAGCGAAATTCAGTAATTCTCGGAATTTATTTATAAGTTTTATTTGTATATTATGTAATAAAAATATATTTAGTTTTTAACTAGCCTTTTTTTCTTCATCATACATATTTTCAAATTCCATTGATGTTGGGCTTTCTTTTAATACTGCATTTAGGATTAGGGCAGCTATTGTTCCAGTTGAGATTCCAGAAGAGAAGATCATTCTAATTGCTTCTGGAAGGTTATGAATTACATCAGGTCTAAATGTAACTCCTAGTCCAAGTCCCATAGAAATAGCTATTATTAAAAGATTACGCTCTGTAAGTTTTATATTACTTAGTGTTCTAATACCAGCTGCCGCAACTGTTCCAAACATCATTATACCTACGCCACCTAGAACTGGATTTGGTATCCCTGTTATTATGGCAGCCACTTTAGGTAAGAATCCAAGGATAACTAATAGTATCCCAGCCATTACAGCCACATGACGGCTAGCTACCTTAGTTAGAGAAATAATACCTATATTTTGACTAAAAGAAGTATTAGGACAAGAACCTACTAGTCCACCTAAGGCACTTCCTACACCATCAGATAATACTCCAGCGGCCACTCTCTTATCACCAATATCAATATTAGATGTCTCTCCAATAGCCTTTAAACATCCTACAGTTCCTATTGTGGCTACAAAGTAAGCAGGTATAAAGGCCATAACTGCCTTAGCATCAAAAGTTACTCCGAATTCAAGGATCTTAGGGAATGATAGCCAACTTGCTTCCTTTACAGGAGTAAAGTCAACTAGTCCAAGAGGAATACAAACTATGTATCCTACAACTATACCTATAAGTATTGAGGCACTACTTATCATTCCTTTTCCATAGTTATTAAGTAAAAGAGTTATTACTAATACAAACATAGCCACAGCTAAGTTTTCTAAACTAGCATAATTAGCTGAACCAGCACCACCAGCGGCCCAATCAATTGATACAGGAAGTAGAGTTAATCCTATTAAGGCAACTACTGTACCTGTAACAAGTGGTGGGAAAAATTTCATTAAAGGTTTTATAAAGAAACTTAAAATAACTTCAAATAAAGATCCGAGTATTGTAGCTCCAATTATTCCAGGTAATCCAAGAACTGAACCAACTGAAATTGCAGGGGATACAAAGGTAAAATCAGTACCCATAATACAGGCAACTCTTGCTCCAACTTTTCCAACTCCCTTAGCTTGAATAATGGTAGCTAGTCCAGAACCAAGTATAGAAGCACTTATTAAGGCTGTTGTTACTTTACTATCAAAGCCAAGAGAAGTTGCAATAACTAAGGGTACTACTATAATTCCGCCAAAAGCAGCAAATATATGTTGAAGTCCAAAGAGAACTTTTTTTGGCAAATCTAAATCATCATCTACTCCATAGATTAAGTTAACTTCCGTGTTTTTTAAGTTTTGCTTTTCCATAATTTCATCTCCTTATAGTTTTTTAGAATTTACATATTAAGATTTAAATTTATATTCAAAATAAAAATTCCCTATAAGTTTTAAAATAAAAAATATGAGTTCTATTAAAAGTATTTTAAGAGAATTTTTTATTGGAATAATATACTTTAAATCTTAAAACTCATATAAAGAAAGGTTTCTTATAACTTTTAGGAAGTTATACTTAATAAAAAAACAACACCTTTTTAGAGGTGTTGCTTTAAAAACTAGAATTACTAGAATTTATAGTACAACTCCTCGTAGTCTGCTATTTTACGGTTAGCAGGTAGAAACTTTCGGACCATATTACCGATTATATACGAGTTAAAATTTAATACACTTATTATATCACGAAAAATTCAAATATCAATAGTTTATATTGTTCGTTATATAGATTTATTTTATTTTTAAATTATTTTTAATGGAAGTATATGTAATAATTTTATTTTGTATTAAGAAATTTTAAAATAAGTATAAGAAAAAAAAGAAATATCTCTTATTTCTAAGGATTTTTTATTAATTTAAAAATACTTTTAGTTTAAAAGGTATATTTTTTAGTATAAAACCTACATGAAAGTCTTGGACAAATGTCCTTGAAAACATTTACTTAATATTTGATAATAAGCTTGTAAGAAATACATTGAGAGGAGAATTTAAAATGAACTTATCAAAAGAAATTAAAGAAGCTTATGAATATATAAAATCTAAAAGTAAATATTCTCCTAAAATAGGCTTAGTTTTAGGAACTGGATTAGGAGATTTGGCAAATGAAATAGAAGAGGCAGAATATTATAGATATATGGATATACCTAATTTCCCGGTACCTACTATTGCTGGGCATGAAGGAACTTTAATAATTGGAAAGTTACATGGTAGAGAAGTTATTGCTATGAAAGGAAGATGCCATTATTATGAGGGGCACTCAATGCAAAGGATAACATTACCTATTAGAGTAATGAAACTTTTAGGAGTTGAAACTCTTGTAGTAACTAATTGTTCAGGACAGGCTAAAGAATCTATTGAAGCTGGAGATTTAGTTGTAATAAGAAATCATATAAACTTCACTGGAGATAATCCTTTAAGAGGAGAGAATTTATTAGAGTTTGGTGAAAGATTTCCAGACTTAGCTTATCCTTATGACAAAGATTTAAGAGAAGAAGTTAAAAATATTGCTAAAGATTTAGATATAAATTTAAAAGAGGGAGTATATGCAATGTTTTCAGGTCCAAGTTATGAAACAGCAGTGGAAACCTTAATGGCTGCATCCTTAGGAGCAGATGTAGTAGGAATGTCTACAGTTCCAGAAGTTATAGTAGCTAATCACTGTGGAATAAAAGTATTAGGTTTTTCTGGTGTACCTTGTTTAGCTGCTGCTTATTCAGAAGCTGAAATAACTCATGAAGAAGCTATGGCAAATTTCCAGAGTATTACAGAGAAATGTACAAGTATAGTAAAAGAATTTTTAAAGAGATATTAGATAAAAAATATTTAGTATTTTGCTATCAAGAACAAATGATTATAAAGAATTTTTAAGAGAAATATTTTAAATTTAGGAGGATATTATTTATGGAATTAATGAAAAAATTCACTTCATATACTTGTAGCCCAATATTCGTTGTAGTAGCATGTGCTATATGTTTATTAGTGGGATTTTCAATAAACTCAAGTATTATAGAAATTTTTGCTTCAGTAATGGGAATAATAAATGTTTGGTTATTATCTAGAGAAAAAGTGTCCAATTTTATATTTGGGATAATAACAGTAGTAGCATATTTATACATATATTACAATACTGGATTATATGCATTAGCTGTGTTAGCATGTTTCCAAGTTGGATTCAACATATTTGGTTGGTACTATTGGGTTAAAAATTCAGATCAAGAGGACAATGTAGTAACATCAGGGTTAACTAAAAAGGGACAGATATTATGGACTATAATTATATTGGCAGCTTGGGCAGTTTGGGGATATGTAGAAATAAATATATTACATGCTCAAAATGCAATTCTAGATAGTTTAACTGCAGTACTTGGATTAGTAGCCCAATATTGGTTAAGTAAAAAGTTATATGAAAATTGGATTTTATGGATATTAAGTAACATATTATTTATAATTATATATATACTAAATGGATACTATGTAATGTTAATTTTAGTTGCTATTCAATTAATATTATCAATATCAGGTTTATTAGAATGGTATGCAAGCTTTAAGGAGCAAGGAGAAAATAAATTAACACTATAATAGATAAAACTATTTTTATGGGTGTGATTATGTATGAAGAGTTATGAATTAATAGAGTTTATAAATAACTGTCCAAAGGAAATTAAAAAAGAATTAAAGAATAGAAGTTTTAAATATGGAGAAAAGTTATTAGTTCAAAATGAGAATTGTGATTTTGTATATATCTTATTAAAGGGAAAAATTAAAACATATCATTGTGATTTTACAGGAGCTATATATCTAGAAGATATTGATAGTGAAGCTACAATATTTGGTGAACTAGAAGCCTTAATTAATAAGGAAGTAGTTACTACAGTGGAGGCTCTATCACAATGTGAGACCTTAGAGATAAGCAAAGAGTCTTTTATTAAGTGGATAGAATTAGATAATAAATTTTCATTATTTATAAGTAAGCTTATAGCAGAGAGAAATTATGAATGTTGCAAAAGAGAACGAGTTAATGCCTTTTATAATTTAAGATATAGGGTAATGTACATAATATTAAATACACTTCATAAAAATAATTTAGGAATTACTAAGGATTTATTAGTTGAAGGGGTAGGTTCTAATATTAGAAGTATAAATAGAATAATAAATCAATTAATAGAAGAAGGAATTCTTGATTATAATTCAGGTAAAATAAAAGTTAAATCAATAGAAAAACTTAAAGAAGAAGTTAATTATTATAAGCCTTAAGAGATATAATATTAAAAAAAGGTGCATAAAATCTTACATTATTAAGATTTTAGATGCACCTTTTTCATTTTTTTATAATTAGTATATTATAGACCATAAAAGAAGTTTTATAAAAAAAGTAAATTGTACAATCCATTTTATTACAAAAAAGTTTTAAAAGTATATTATAATAAAAATATGTATAAATTATGATAAAATGTTAGTGGTATTTAGAGGGGGATAAAAATGCAAATTACAGATGAAAAAGTTAAAAAGAATTTTGTAATAAGAGCTCTTAAACAAATAGGAACTTTCTTTATTTTTACTATGGTTTTTGCTATTGTATTTAGTTTTTTACAGCCACGAGTTTATAAAACACATAGTGAATATCTTTCTATTAAAGAGAAGTATGATAATCTTCAAAAAGAGTATGATTCCTTAAATGAAAAAATAAGTAATGATACCAATGCTTTAAATTCTAAAAAAGAGGATTTAACTAAAAGCAATGAAGATTTACAAAATAAATTAAATTCATTAAATAAAGAAATAAAAAGTTTGAATTAGGAGTAGGAGCATATGATAAAAGAAATTATAAAATTTATAAAAACTCATAAAATAGCTCTTATATTAGCATTGATTTTAGGGATTTCGCCTAATCTTATGGTTAAAGATTATTCAAAGGAATTTAATGAAGTAGCTCCTAAAGTTGATGAGTTAGAGTATAAAATACCTGCCTTAAAAAATAATACAGAGCTTAAATCAATTCAGGAAGAAGTAGATAAATTACAAAATGAAAATAATGATTTAAGTAAAGAAGTAGAAGATAAACAAAAAGAGTTAGATAATTTAAGAGCTAAAAAAGAGGAACAAGCTAAAATCGCACAGGAAGAATCAAAAAAATCAGAAGAGAACTCTAAAAATAAAGCGGTTGAAAATAGTAATAGCACATCAGATAATAACAGTAAGAATACAAACAAATCCTCTGGTGATCCATCAAATTTAGCTAATTCTTCAGGAGATTCAACACCTAAAACAGCTGGTTCAGGAGAAATAGTTTATTGGACAAGTGGTGGAAAAAGCTATCATAAAAGATCTAATTGTACAACCTTAAAAAGAAGTAAAAAAATATACAGTGGAACACAGGCTGAAAGTGGTAAAAGTGATCCATGTAATGTTTGTTGCAGGTAATACATAATTATCTTAAAAGAAATTTAAGATAAACTTATAAATATTATGAAGAGAATATTTAAAAAAGCTTATATAATTCTCTGGATGTATTTATAGGTTTTCTTTTTACATATTTTTTATTTAACTTTATGATTTTTGTATTTATTACTTTTATATATTTTGATAAAATATTCTACATATACTAATGGAAGAGGTAAGGATTAAGGAATGAGTGACAAAAAATTATTCACAATAAAGACATCTATAAATAAAAAAGATTATAGTAGATTTTTGTACATAGCAACTTTCTTAAGAAAGAAATTTACAATCCCTGCTATTATAGTAATTACAGCTTTAATGGCTGGATTTGTTTCTTATAATAATAGGATTTTTGAATTAAAAAGCTTTTTAATTTATTGGTTAATATTATTAATCATAACTTTATTTGCAATAGTTGTGAAAATTGAATTTCAAAGTAGGGAAAGGGAAAAGGCTGATAAAGCTGGCGTTTTAAAATCCATAGAAACTTTAGAATTTTTTGATGACATTTTAGTGATTAAAAGCACAGCATTTAAAGGTAAAAGCAAAATCAAATATTATAAATTTTATGAGGTAATAGAGACTAAAAACTATTTTATAATATATTTCAACAGAAGACAGGCTTCAATAATAAAAAAGATTGATTTAGAGGATTCATTGATAGATGAATTAAGAGATTTATTAACAGGAAAAATAGGTCATAAATATAAAAAACTTTTTAAATAATATATTAAAATATAAGCTATAAAAGGTATGTATGAAAATATAGTAATAAACTTATTTTTATACAGTACCTTTTATTTTTTATATTTTATAATGGAGAGTTTAAAATAAATATTCCACGAAAATATTTATTATTTTCATGTATTAATATAATTTTAGAAAAAAATTTTTAGTTAAATTTTATTTTAAATTGGAAAAGAAAATTCGGTATAATTTATTTTTTATTAATGTATTATGAGAAAAAATGAAAAATAAATAAAAAATACACTTAAGGTTGACAGCTGGAAAAATAAGAGATAATATACTTATAAATTCAAAATTAAATTCTATGAAGAGAAAAAGTAGGGCATATTTATTGATCCACAGAGAGTTGACAAGTTGCTGAAAGTCAATGTTCAAGGTATATCTGAAAATCATCTCGGAGAAGTAAAGCTGAAGCTATATTTTAGTAAGTTTTATCGGATTTTCACCGTTATAGGAAAAGCGTATTATTTAGTACGTATTTTAAGAGTGCTATAAATTAAATCTATTTTTTTAGGTTATATTTATAGAATTAGGGTGGTAACGCGATTAAACCTCGTCCCTTTTATAGGGACGGGGTATTTTTTATTTTTAAAGGAGGTTTTTTCATGGACATAGAAGGAGAAATTATAATTTTTTATAGCGATTAAATAATTAAAAACTATATTTTTACGGAAAAAATATAGTTAATAAAAAAGAAATGGGGTCATTGTTTATGAAAGATTTATCAAGAAAAGATTTATTATTAGTAAGTTTAATGTTATTTTCATTATTTTTTGGAGCAGGGAATTTAATTTTCCCACCATTCTTAGGGCAAGCGGCTGGAAGTGCTACTTGGATTACTATTTTAGGATTTTTTGTTACGGCAGTAGGATTTCCAGTACTAGGGGTAATTGCTGTGGCGAAATCAGGAGGATTACATGCATTAGCAAGTAGAGTAAATCCTGTCTTTGCAACGTTTTTCACAGTTCTTATCTATATTTCAATAGGACCTGGCTTAGGAATACCTAGAGCAGGAAGTCTTCCCTTTGAGATGGCAGTTGCGCCATTTTTACCAGAAGGACTTATATCTAATAATTTAGCATTATTTATATATACTTTTGTATTTTTCGCAGTTGCATACTGGCTATCTTTATCACCAGCAAAGTTAGTAGATAGAATGGGGAAAGTATTAACTCCAAGTTTACTTGTATTAATAGGATTAATTTTCGTAGCAAGTATTTTTAAACCTTTAGGAGCATATGGAGAGGTTACAGGAGTTTATAAAGAATCACCATTTATAAGTGGATTTTTAGATGGATATATGACTATGGATACAATAGCTGCCTTAAACTTTGGAATTGTAATAGCTCTTGTAATAAAGTCTAAGGGAGTAAAAGAAGAAAAATTTGTTGTAAAAACCTCTGTAAAAGCAGGAATAATTGCTGGAGGATTATTAATAGTAATATATTCAATGCTTGCTCATCTTGGAGCAACTAGTGGTGGAAGATTTGGATTAACTGAAAATGGAGCACAAACTCTTAGTAATATAATCACTTATATTTTTGGAAAACCAGGAGCTATTTTATTAGCGGTAATATTTACATTAGCTTGCTTAACAACTTGCGTAGGTCTTATTACGTCTTGTAGCCAATACTTTCAAACTTTGACTAAAAAAATAAATTATCTTTCTTGGGTTAGAATATTAACATTAACAAGTATGGTTTTAGCTAATATGGGATTAAATAAAATATTAGCAGTATCAGTTCCAGTTTTAAATGCAATTTATCCTATGGCAATAATGCTTATTGTCTTAGCAATGTTAGATAAATATATAAAAGGAAACTCAGTGGTTTATACTACAACTATAGCATTTACAACAATAGTTAGTGTTATTCATGCTTTAAGTGGTACAGGTATTAATATAGAATTTTTAAACAGGATTTTTGAAAATTTACCTTTCTATTCAGAGGGGTTAGGATGGGTATTACCAGCCCTATTTGGTTTAGGATTAGGTTTAGTTTTAAAATCATTCCTTGAAAAGAATAAAGAAGAAGTTTTAGAAGTTAGTTAAATAAAATAGAGAATAATTCACTTTGTTTCGTAAATTTTTTCTTTAGATACAAATAATAAACTAGTATCGAATATTAATATTTAAACTTAAATGTATATAAAATAACAAATAGATATTAAAAAGCACAAAATATCATAAATTGCAAAAAGAGTAAATAAAACACTTTAAAAGAATTTTATTGGTGATATAATAAATTAAGCAAAATCACAAGCAATAATTTACAATGAAAAAATAATTTTGAACGGAGTGAATTCAGTGAATAAAAAGAACGGAAGAATTTATCAGGTAGCCTACAGAATTACTGCTATAATTCTTTTTGGGGCTTTAGCTGGAATTGGGGTTAACTTTTTCTTAACACCTGCACATATTTATTCATCAGGTGTTACAGGAGTATCACAGCTATTATCATCTATCGGTGGAGATTTTTTCAATATAAACATTGATATTTCAACATGGGTTTTAATTTTAAATCTACCACTTGCTTATTTATCCTATAGAAAATTAGGAAAGAAATTTACCCTTTATAGTTTTCTTTCTATAATTTCATTATCATTTTTTATAGGGGTTATTCCAACAAGAGCGGTTACTAATAACCAACTTTTAAATTCCATATTTGGAGGAGTTCTTATGGGAGCTGGAGTTGGAATGTGCTTTAGAGCAGGCTTCTCTACTGGAGGTACAGATATTATAGTTTTAGTTGTTCAAAAAATGACAGGAAAGTCAGTTGGTCAACTAGGATTTATAGTAAATGGAATAATATTATTAGTTGCAGGATTAGTTTATGGATGGGAATTAGCTTTATATAGCTTAGTTTCAATTTATGTAACTACTAAGGTTATAGACTTATTTTACATTCAACAATACAAGCTTACAGTAACAATTTATACTAAAAAAGAAAAAGAGGTTGTTGATAGTTTAATTAAGAGTCAAATGAGAGGAGTTACAATTGGTAGAAATCTTTATGGTGGATATACTAATGAACCATTAAGCTCAATTACCACAGTAATTTCAAAGCATGAATTATTAATTGTTAAGAAAAATGTTATGGATATAGATCCAGAAGCATTTGTAAATATACAACCAACTGTTGAGGTTATGGGAAACTTTTATGATAATTCTCTTATATAAATAAAAAAGGTGAAGGATTAATTTAGTTAAATTAACTAAAGTTATAATCTTTCACTTATTTTTTTTATTTTATAAATAAAGAACTTATGATATCATCATTAAATAGAGTATTTATTATAGAAGGTGAGAGTATGGAAAAGGTTGATTTTTCTAAATTTACTGGTGATTTAGTAACTAGAGAAAATATAGAGTATGAAAAAAGTATAGAATCTTGGAATAGAGCTATAAAAAAATATCCTTTAGGGATAGTTTTTTGTAATAATATTGATGATGTAAAAAATGCTTTAGAATGGGCTAAAGAAAATAATATTCCATTTAGAATAAGAGTTGGACGTCATAACTATGAAGGATACTCCATAGGAAATGATGTATTAGTAATAGATTTAAGTAAAATGAATAATATAATCATTGATGAAGAAAATATGAAAGTTACTATAGAAGGTGGCGTTAAAAATGAAGAAATATATGAAGCCTTAGGTGTTTTAGGATATCCATTTCCAGGAGGGGGATGCCCTACAGTTGGTGTTGTAGGCTTTGCTCTTGGTGGAGGTTGGGGATATTCAAGTAGATTACTTGGGCTTGGATGCGACAATCTTCTAGAAGTAAAGTTTATAAATAGCAAAGGGAAAATTGTTATAGCTAATGAATATGATAATTCTGATTTATTCTGGGCTGCCAAAGGGGGTGGAGGTGGAAATTTTGGAGTAGTTATTTCAATGACCTTTAAAATTCCTCAAAAAATAGAAATGGCAACTTTAATAGATATAGATTACCCTAATGCGGAAAAAGAAGAACTTGTTTATGTAATAAGAACATTACAAAAAAAGTTCAAGAACTTAGATAGGAGAATGAACTTAAAAACAGCTATCTACAATTCAAAGGATAAGGGAATTGGAGTTAAGATTACAGGATTATTTTATGGACATAAAGAAGAAGCTAATGAAATATTACTTCCATTTAAATTGCCAACAAGGGTTAATTTTAATTTAAGTTACATGAGAGTTTTAGAAGCTAATAGAAAAATTGAATATAGTCATCCTCCTTATGAAAAATATAAATCAACAGGAAGATTTGTATTTAGAGATTATGATAACTGTGAAATAGAAAAACTTATAGATATAGTTTCAAATAGAGCAGAGGGAGCATATTATACTGCCATATCCTTTTATGGACTTGGTGGAGCAGTAAAAGATGTTCACAAGAATTCATCAGCTTTTTACTATAGGGATGCAAGGTTTATTATGGGAATACAATCTGTTTGGGAAGATGATATCTTTGCAGAAGAAAATATAAAATGGATTAAAAATAATTTTAAATACATAGAAAGCATAACTACTGGATCATTTATAAACTTTCCTTTTAAAGACCTTAAGGATTATGAAGAAGAATATTATGGGGAAAACAAGGACAAGCTAAGAGAGATTAGAAAAAAATATGATGAAAATAGATTTTTTGCTTTCGAGCAGGGAATAAAATAACATTAGACAAATGGGTAGCTGTGGATAGTGTACTCCAAGTTGAATAGAAATAAAATAATATTATATAAAGAAGCATAGAGAACTTAAAAAGTTTTCTATGCTTTTTACATATATGCATTAATTTTAAGATATTGATTAATATTTAATTATATATTTTTCATATGATTTATATTTAAATCTATTTTAGAAATATTGATAATTAGACTTTATTGATAAGTTTTCTAAATAAATTATAATATATTTAGAAAATCTGGAAGTTTAGGTAAGGAAGAATATTAATGAAGGAAAGGAGAATTAAAATGGCCTATAAATCATCAATTATTTTAAATAAAGAAAAATATGACTCATATTTTGATAATACATTTAAAAATTCAATTGTTCATCATTTGAAATGTTTATTATTAGGAATATTAACTTTAGGATTGGCATACCCATGGATTATTTGCATGAAGTATGAAGCTACTTGTAAACATACAGTTATTTGTGGGAAAAGATTAAAATTTATAGGTAATCCTAAGGAATTAATAGGACATTGGATATTTTGGTGGATACTTATTGTAATAACTTTTGGTCTATATGGGCTTGTAGTAAAGATTAGATTTCAACAATGGACAAGTGCAAATACAATTTTTGAAGATGTGGAAATAAAATAAAAATATTTAAAGCCTAAAAGCATAGAATTTTCAATAATTTCTATGTTTTTTATATAATCAATTTATTTTTATTATTAAATATATAAGTAAAAAATTATTATAATTATAAAAAACAAGTATTTAACTTATTTAGGGTGTAGATTTATAATAAAAATGCAGAAAGAAATAATATACAAAAGAAAGAAGTGTTTAGTATGAGTATAAAATTAATATGCATTGATATGGATGGTACTTTACTTATGGATCAGCAAAATATTGCAGAAGAAGATAAAAATGCAATAAAAGAAGCTGTAGAAAAGGGAGTAATAGTAGCCATAACCACAGGAAGAATTTATGATTGTGCAAGAATGTACTCAGACACAATAGGTTTAAAAACTCCAATTATAGCTAGTAATGGAGCTTATATTGGAGGAGTGAATGACGAAGAAATATATAATAACCCTCTTAAACAAAGTGATTTAGAGGATTTTAATATAATAACTAAGAAAAATAATTTATTTACATATGTAAATACAAACTGGGGAATTGTTTCAACAGTAGAATTACCAGAAGATCATGTTTATAAGGTCTTAAATAAAACCTTACCTAAGGATAAACAAGTGAGATTAGAGGTTGTTAAGGACTTAGATGAAGCATTCAAAAAGTATAAGGGAGAAATATTAAAGGGTGTTTGTGTAGAAAAAGAATTTAAAGATAAATTAAAAGAAGCAAAAGAAGAATTAATAGCTTGTACAACTGATTTAGAAGTTGTTTCTTCTTGGGATGATAACTTTGAAATAATGAAAAAGGGAAGTTCAAAGGGAGAAGCTGTTCAAATGCTTGCAAAATATTTAGGCGTTTCTCAAGAGGAAGTAATGTGTATAGGTGATAGCGAAAATGATTTATCAATGATAACTTGGGCTGGAACTGGTGTTGCCATGGGAAATGCTATAGATTCAGTGAAAGAGGTTGCAAATTATGTAACATCAGACAATAAGCATGGAGGAGTTGCAGAGGCTATAAGAAAATTTGTACTTTAAAATTGTAGACAAGCTTAATAGATTTTATTAAATTATGTTTAAAAGTAAGAAAAGCTTTAGTTACATATAAAGTTATTTATAAAAGTGTTGTTAACTTGGAAAATATAATCTTTTATTAAAGTAAAATTTGTTTTAAAAGGAGATACAGTATGAGAGATATTATAGTAATAGGGGCTGGAGTAGTTGGATGCTCTATAGCTAGAGAATTATCAAAATATAACTTAGATGTCTTAGTGGTTGAAAAAAATAGTGATGTATCAGAGGGCGTATCAAAAGGAAACAGTGGTATAGTACACGCAGGTTATAATGAAAAAATAGGTACTTTAAAAGCTAAATTAAACATAGAAGGAAATAAAATCTTTGATGATTTATCAAGAGATTTACAATTTCCTTTTAAAAGAAATGGTGCATTTATCTTAGCTTTTTCAGATGAAGAGATGAAGACTTTAGAAAGTTTAAAAGAGAATGGAGAAAAGCTTGGAGTTGAAGGACTTGAAATATTAACTAGAGAAGAAGCTTTAAATATTGAACCTAATTTAAATAAAGAAATAGTTGGAGTTTTAAATGTAAAAACCTCTGGAATAGTTAGTCCATATGAAATGACAATAGCTTTAGCAGAAAATGCTGCAGAAAATGGAGTTGAATTTAAATTAAACTCAAAGGTCACTAGTATAGAAAAAATATCTGAAGGGTATAAAGTAACTTTAAATAATAAAGAATTAGTAAGTGGAAAACTTATAATAAATGCATCAGGATTAGAAGGAGCTTTCTTAAATAATCTTGTAAGCATGAGTAAGAGAGAAATAAATCCTGTAAAAGGGGAATATTGTTTATTTGATAAAGTAGCAGGAGCTATGATTAATAAAACTTTATTTCAAGTTCCAAATAAATTAAGTAAGGGAGTTTTAGTAACTCCAACGGCAGAAGGAAATCTTTTAGTAGGACCTAATGCAGTAGAAGGAAAAACCTTAGAAACCTCTAGAGAGGGTATAGATGAAATTTTAGATAAGAGCAAAAAATCAGTTGAAGAATTACCAGTAGCTAGAATTTTAAATACATTCTCAGGAATAAGACCTAAAACTAAAGGTGGAGATTTCATAATAGAAGAAGTAGAGGATGCTAAAAACTTTATTAATGTTATAGGAATAGATTCACCAGGATTAACTGCAGCTCCAGCAATAGGAGTATATGTGGTTAATATGATTAAAGAAAAATTAGATTTAGTTGAAAAGAAAAACTTCAAAAAAACTAGAGAGAAGATAGTTACATTTGCAGAACTTTCTTTAGAAGAAAAAAATAAATTAATAAAGGAAAAGCCTGCATATGGACATATGGTTTGTAAGTGTGAGTTTGTTACTGAGGGAGAAATAGTAGAAGCTATTCATAGACCTATAAAAGCTCTTACAGTTGATGCAATTAAGAGAAGAACTAGAGCTTCAATGGGAGGATGTCAAGGTGTTGGATGTACACTTCCTATAAGTAAAATACTAAGTAGAGAATTAGGAATAGACATAAGTGATATAAATAAAAATAGTGAAGGTTCACCAGTAATTGGTTTTAAGGAGGATTAAGACTATGAGAGAATATGATTTAATTATAATTGGTGGAGGAGCATCAGGCCTTCTTTCAGCTATTAATGGTAAAAAGGACGGAATAAAAAATATTCTTTTAGTAGAGAAAGATCCAATTTTAGGTGGAGCTTTAAATTCAGCTGATTACAATATAAGCGAAAAGGGTAATTTAACAGGTATAGAATATAAAGAAAGTTTATTAAAAGAATTTAATGAGCTTAATATTGATGTTAAATTAAATACTATGGTTTTAAAAATAGAAGATTCAAATGAAATACTTTGTACAAGTAGTGAATATGGTGTAGAGAAAATAAAAGGTAAAAACATAATAATTGCTAATGGTGGAAAAGAAAAAAGTAGAAATGCAGTTCAAATTCCAGGAGATCGTACAGCAGGAGTTTTAACTGTAGGAATGGCTAAAAAGATTTTTGGAATTAAAAATATGGTTCCAGGAAAAAATATCTTCATAGTAGGAGATAGCACTCTTTATATGATTCAAGAGGATTTGAAAAAGCATAATATTAAGGTTTCTGGAATCATAACAGATAAAAATAAAAATGAAGTTTTTGATTTAAGTGAAAATTTATACCCTGGATATGAAATTATTTCTATACATGGAGAAGGAAGAGTAAGCTCTGTAACCATAAAAAATGGTGATGAAAAGAAAAATATAAAATGTGATACAGTAATTTTTGCTTATCCAATGATTTCAGATGGATTAGTTGCCTTAAGAAGTGGACTTAAATTAAATCCAAGTACAACTGGTCCAGCTGTAGATAAAAATTTAGAAACTTCAAGCAAAAATATATATGCTTGTGGAAATGCAATCTACATTCACAAATCAATAGAAGAAATTGAAGATGAGTGTAAAAAGCTTATTAAAACTATAAGTTAAAAATTATATTCTTATTTTATGTGTTAAAAGATATTAAAATAGGAATATAGATCATATATTAAATCTATCAAGAAGTAGTATTTGGCAATATTACATAGATTTTTATAAAACAAAGAAATTAACTTTACTGAAATTTAAATTTTGGTAGAGTTAATTTGCTATATTATGTTAAAATTAATTAACGTATTATAGTTATTATGGAATAATATGTAGTGATATTTAAGAAAAGGTGGAGGGTATATGGTCTATTTTGCTTATGGAAGTAATTTATGTTTAGATCAAATGAAAAAAAGATGTCCAGAAGCTATTCCTATGATAAGTGTACATCTTAATAATTATAAATTAGTTTATAATAAATATGCAGATATAATACCTTGTGAAGGTGAAAAGGTTTATGGTGCAATTTATGAAATTTCTCTAAATGATTTAAAGAATTTAGATAAGTATGAAGAATATCCAGATTTATATGAGAAGATTGATCTTATTGTACAAGATATAAATGGAATTTCATATGAAGCTTTTGCTTATGTTATGAATGAAAAAGGAGATAAAACTCCAGATAAAAGATATCTAGATATAATAAATAAGGGATATGAGGACTGGGGTATTATTTATTAATATTAAATAATAATAGACAAGTTAATATATCAACTTGCGTAATTAAATGAAGATAAAAAGTGATAAAGAGAGAATTTTTAAGTGGGTTTAGAGTAAAGACTTTAAATCAATTTTTTTATATAAAAAGTTTTTTAGGATATAATTAAATCTTTGTGGTATAGTAGTATAAATAATTAATTTAAAAGAATAATAAATATTATTTAGAGGTATTTAGTATGGAAAAGAATGTGAGAAGACTAGAAGAGATTTTAGAATTTAACAAGAGTTTTGTGGAAAATAAGGAATATGAGAAATATAAAGCAACTAAAAAGCCAGAGAAAAAATTAGTAATTTTATCTTGTATGGATACTAGGCTTACTGAGTTATTGCCAAAAGCTATGAATATAAAAAATGGAGATGCAAAGATAATAAAAAATGCTGGGGCTACAATAATGCATCCCTTTGGAAGTATTGTTAGAAGTATACTTGTTGCTATTTATGAATTTAATGCAGAAGATGTTTTAGTTGTAGGACATCATGGCTGTGGTATGAGTAATTTAAATTCTAAAGATATGATTAAGAAAATGGAAGATAGGGGGATATCAGAGGAGACAATCTTAACTATCAAACATTGTGGAATAGATGTGGAAAAATGGCTTCATGGATTTGGATGTGTAGAGGAATCTGTAAAAGAAAGTGTAACATCATTAAAAAATCATCCCTTAATGCCTAGTGATGTAAATGTGCATGGACTTGTAATTGATCCACACACAGGAGAACTTAAGGTTATAGTAAATGGATACGAATAAAATAAAAGTTAAAAAACACTTACTTTAATTTATTTAAAGCAAGTGTTTTTTTGGACGGTTAATCAAAATACTTAATATTCACTTATAGATAAGTTTTTTATGGAAGTTATATTATTATATAAATTAATATAGGGGGAGATAGTATGGAGATAAGTAATACCATAAATATTTATAAAATAATATGGATATTTACCATTGGATCTATTTTAGGATATTGTGTAGAAATGATTTGGTGTTATGTAAGAAATGGACACTTTGAAAGTAGAAAAGGATTAATTTATGGACCAATTAGTCCTGTATATGGCATAGGAGGAGTTGCTCTTACATTATTACTTTATAGATTTATTGATTATAATGGAATAATAATATTTTTTATAAGTGCAATTATTGGAGGAGCCTTTGAATATTTATGCTCCTGGGTTCAAGAAAAGGTGTTTGGTAGTGTTTCTTGGGAGTATAATAGTAAAGCTCTAAGCATACATGGAAGAACAAGCGTTGAATATTCTGTCTTTTGGGGAATTCTTGGAGTATTTTTCTTAAGGGATATTTATCCATTATTTGATAAGTTTATGGGATTATTTTCTTTTCAAACAGTAAAAATAATCACAGTAATATTTTTAGTACTTTTAATACCAGATATCATAATATCATCTTTAGCTGTAAGGAGAGAAGTAGCAAGGATGAAGGGGATAAAAGCTAAAAATGCATTAGATAGATTTCTTGATAAGAAATATACAGATGAATTTTTGAAAAAAATATATCCTAATATGATATTTAAGTAATAATAAAATTTATAGGAGAATGGCATGTTTTTTATTGGTATATTTGGAATTGAAAATAAACAAAAAGAAGTAAAACAATTAGAAAATATATATTGCAAAACTTGTTCAACAAGAACTATGGGAGCTTTAATAAAGAGTTATGAGTATTTTCATATATTCTTTATTCCTATTTTTAGATGGAATGAAAAGTATTATGTTATGTGTAAAAGATGTAACTCAATATATGAAATTTCAAAGGAAAAGGGAAAAGCCATAGAAAATGGAGAAATTAATGAAGTTAATCTAGAAGATATGACTCTTATTCAAGAGGGGCAAGTTTATGGAAAAAGAGCAGTGAAAAAAGTTTGTCCTAATTGTGGAAAAACTGTAGAGGGAGATTATAATTATTGCCCTTATTGTGGAAGTAAAATTTAAGTGAATATCAATTTGATAAGTACATATTTAAATATTTAAGACTTTTTATTTGAAAATTAAATATATAGGAGTTTGACTTTAAATTTATGGGTGTATTAAATTAACTATAAAACCTACAGAAATATTATTTTTATAATCTTTGTAGGGGAAATAAAGTTAATTTTATACACCTATTTTGCTATTAAAAATAATATTAAAAAGGTTAAAATCTCATTTTGGATTAAATATTGACATTAATTTCAAAAAGTGTTATATATAAAAATAGAGATTAGCACTCAGTATGTTAGAGTGCTAACAAAGAAGTTTTTTGTTTTGGGAGGGAATAATTCAAAATGGAAAAAAGAGAATTTAAAGCAGAATCAAAAAGACTATTAGACATTGTAATTAACTCTATTTATACAAACAGGGAAATATTTTTAAGAGAATTAATTTCAAATGCTAGTGATGCAATAGATAAGGTTTATTATAAGACTTTGGGAGATAGTTCATTAACTTTCAATAAAGATGATTATTATATAAAAATAAAACCAAATAAAGAAGAAAGAACTCTTACAATATCAGATAAAGGTATTGGTATGACAGAAAAGGAACTTGATGAGAATCTAGGGGTTATAGCTAAGAGTGGTTCTTTACAGTTTAAAAAAGAAAATGAAATCAAAGATGGCTTTGATATTATAGGACAATTTGGAGTTGGATTCTATTCAGGATTCTTAGTTGCAGATAAGATAACAGTAATAACAAAAGCTTTTGGGGCAGATAAAGCATATAAATGGGAATCAGATGGAGTGGATGGATACACAATTTCAGAAGCTGAGAAAGATTCTTTTGGAACTGATATAATTTTACACCTAAAAGCAAACGATGAGGATGAAAATTATGATGAATTCTTAGAAGAATATAAATTAAAATCATTAATTAAGAAATATTCAGATTTTATAAGATACCCAATTAAACTTGATGTTACTAAATCAAGAGTTAAAGAGGGAACAGAAAATGAGCATGAAGAATATGTAGAAGAAGAAACAGTAAATAGCATGGTTCCTTTATGGAGAAGAAATAAAAATGAACTTACTGATGATGACTACAATAATTTTTATGTTGAAAAAAGATTTGGATTTGATAAACCTTTAAGACATATGCACATAAGTGTTGATGGTATGATAAGCTATAATTCAATTCTTTATATTCCAGAAAATATACCATATGATTATTACACTAAGGAATATGAAAAAGGATTAGAATTATATTCAAATGGTGTTTTAATAATGGAAAAATGCTCAGAGCTTTTACCAGATTACTTTGGATTTGTAAAAGGTATAGTAGATTCTCAAGATTTATCACTTAATATTTCTAGAGAAATGCTTCAACATGATAGACAATTAAGTCGTATTGCTAAAAATATAAAAACTAAAATCAAAAATGAATTAGAGTCTATGATGAAAAATGATAGAGAAAGTTATGAAAAATTCTATAAATCATTTGGTAGACAGTTAAAATACGGAGTTTATGATGATTTTGGTATGAATAAAGATGAATTAAAAGATTTATTAATGTTCTATTCATCTAAAGAAAAGAAAATGGTAAGCCTAGCTGAATATGTTGAAAGAATGGCTGAAGATCAAAAATACATTTATTATGCTGTTGGTGAATCAAATGAAAGAATAGAGAAAATGCCACAAACTGAAATGGTATTAGACAAAGGTTATGAAATTCTTTATTTCACAGAGGATGTAGATGAATTTGCAATAAAAATGCTTATGAACTACAAAGAAAAAGAATTTAAATCAGTATCTAGTGGTGATTTAGGAATAGAATCAGAAGAAGAAAACAAAAAAGAAAATGAAGAAAACAAAGGTATATTTGAAGCTATGAAGGACGCTTTAGGAGAAAAAATAAGTGCAGTAAAAGCTTCAAGTAGACTAAAGAATTATCCAGTATGTTTATCTTCAGAAGGTGAAGTTTCAATAGAAATGGAAAAAATATTAAGTGCTATGCCTAATAATCAAGGAGTTAAAGCACAAAAAGTATTAGAAGTTAATACAAATCATGAAGTATTTAACTCATTAAAGGATGCCCTTGAAAATGATAAGGATAAATTTAACCTATATACAAAATTACTTTATAACCAAGCTTTACTTGTTGAAGGATTAAGCATTGAAGATCCTGTAGACTTCACAAATGATATATGTAAATTAATGAAATAATTTTAAAAGCTACATCAAATAATGGTGTAGCTTTTTTTGTTGAAAAAAACACTAATAATAAAGTATATAGAGTAAAAATATTATTATTTTTAAAAGTAATAATTATGTATACGGTCTAATAAAATATTAAAGTGTGTATAGATTTATTATTTAAATAGTGGGGTGGGATTTTTTGCGAAAATGTAAATCTTGTGGAAGAATTATTGAAGGGAATGACCGTTTTTGCTTAATCTGTGGAGCAAAAATAGAGGAAGTTAAAGAAGAGTTAAATAATAATGAAACTGATGTTAAAACTTATGAAAAAGAAAAATTAGAAAATTCAAATGAAGAATTAAAAGAGTCTACAGAGAAACCTTTGAAATGTGAAAAGAATATTTATGATAATAGAGAAAAAAACAAAAAATCACCTCTAAAAGGTAGGAGTAATAAATTAATTTTAATTTCTTTAATTTTATTTGGGATTTTATTTTTTTCATATAAGCAATTAGGAGCTTATATGAGTAATCCTCAAAATGTTATTGAAAAATTTAAAGTATCTATATTAGATAAAAATGAGCAAAAATTAATTGATTTATTAGATACAGAAAGCTCATCTCTAAAAATAGATGAGGAAGGTGCAAAAGTTATTATTGATTATTTTAATAAGAATCTAGATGCTTTAGATGAAACAATAAATTACTTAATTAGAGATTCTAAATTAATTAATAAAAATGATGAATTAAGTAATATGCTTAATTTAAATGCTGATAATGAAAAAAATTTGTTTTATATTAAAAATTCAAAAAAAGGTTTCTTGGGATTAAATAAAATTAAGGTTTATATAAATCCTATATTTATAAATGTAAATTCAAAGGTTGAGGGAGTTAAATTTTTTATAAATGGTAAGGAAATGTGTGAATCAGATAAAAGGGATTTTAATCTAAAGGTTGGTCCTTTGGTTCCAGGAGAATATGAGTTATCCTATAAGTTTAATAATGAATATGTTAGCTTAGAGCAAACTGAAACAGTTGATTTAATAGAAAACTTTAGCCTTTATGACAATGAATTTATATATGAAATGGGAAATGAGCTTAAGTATGTCACTTTAAAAACAAGTGAAAAATCAAAAGAAGCTACAGTATATATTGATGGAAAAAATACTGGGAAAAAAGTTTATGAATTAAGTGATATAGGACCAATTTTATATAATACAAAGATTAGTATTGAGATTAAACAAGGAGATAATATATTTAAATCTGATGAGGTTGAAGTAGGAAAAAGGAAAGAATTATATATTGATTTGGATAGTCAATTATATGAATATGAAATAAAAAATAACAAAGAAGAAGATAAAATTGGAAAAGTTTCAAGCAACTTTGATAATGATTATAGTGAATTATATTATAATGTTGAAAATTTGGTGAAAGATTACACCTATAACTTTACAGTTGCAGTTAATAACAATAATTTCGAAGCTATTAAAAAATATTTGTACCCAGGAGAAGATTTATATAATGCACAGGAGAGTGTAGTAAAGCAATTTTATAATGATGGTATAAGAGAAGAGTTAATAGATATAAAAATTGAGAAAATTAATCTATTAAATGAACAAGAGTTAAGTGGTACTGTTGAGGCAATTGAAAGATATAATATAAAACAAAATGATGAAGAACAAGAAAAGTTATTTAATGTTCTCTATGAATTTAAATTTAATAACATAAGTGGAAATTATGAATTAACTAATATAAAACATTTAGATAAATTAAATTAGGTATATTTCATAAAAATAAGGGGGCTTTTATGTATTGTTCAAAATGTGGTAAGGAGATTCCAGAAGAATCAGTTTTTTGTCCTGAGTGTGGGAATAGATGTAAATTAAGTGCGGATAAGGAGAATAAAGAAATAGATACAAAAGAAATTAAAGAACTTATAATAAATTTAATTTTTAGTCCAATAAACACAATGAAAAATGGAAATATTAATTTATCATCTAAAAATAAAATAATATATATTTTAATAACAACATTAATTATGCCACTAATAACAGTTTTATTCTTAAGATCAAGTAGTTTTAATTTGATTAAATCAATACCTAGCACAATAGCTAAATTTTCTGGATCATCTTCTTGGAATATTAATGATTCTATTGAATTTAAAAATCAATTTAATATGATTATGCAAAACTTATTTCCTACAGGAAAACTTTATGTTTTAAGTCTAAGTAGTTATATACTTAATTATGCACTTTTATTAGGAATAATTTATATTGTTTTTAAATTTATTATAAAAGATAATTTTGGTAAAACAAATATATTAAATATATTATTTATAATTTCAACATTTAATGTATTATTAAAGATAATATCATCAATAGCTTTAATTTTAGGATTATTACCATGGTTAGTATTAAAATTATTTAGTGTAATATTATTAATAGTATTGTTGTATAGTTTACTAAATACTTTTATAGAATCAAGAGAAAAACTTATATATGTATATCCAGCAACTTTGGTTATTGTTTCTTTAATAAATATGAAATTTATTTTTAGTAGTGTAGGATTTATAATTTCTGATATGTTTTTAAATAATTTTTTAAATTTTATGTAGATTAATTCAATTAAATAATTAAGTATAAATACAAATTTAACAAGAATTCATCACTTATACAAGGAAAGAAAGTTTATATTATTAATAAAAAAATAAATTATAATCGAATTAAAAAATACCACTAGCTAAGCTAGTGGTATTTCTTAATTAAATCACTTTGTAGATTGCAGAAGGATTTTATGGTATATTTTAAAGTGTGAAGGAGTGATTTTGTGAAAGTTACAATTAAAGATGTGGCTAGAGAAGCCAATGTAGCCCCTTCAACTGTTTCAAGAGTTTTATCTGATAGCCCCAAAATTAGTGAAGAAACTAAAATAAAAGTAAATAAGGCTATAAAAAAATTAAATTATAAACCCAACGCAATAGCTAGAAGTCTTGTTAACAATAAAACAAAAATATTAGGGGTAGTTTTACCTAATGAGGCAGATGATTCATTTAAAAATCCTTTTTTCGTAGAAGCTATGAGAGGCATGAGTATGTCAGCAGAGGAAAATGGATACTATATCATGTATGCTTTTAGTAAAAATGATGAGGACGAACTAAAGACTATAAAGGAATTTTCAAGTAATAATCTATTAGAAGGATTATGTTTATTATCTGTTAGAGAAGAGGACAAGACTATAAAATATTTAAAAGACATAAATTTCCCTTTTGTAGTTATTGGAAGACCAGATGAAGAGGATGTTTTATGGGTTGATAATGATAATTTTCAAGCAATGTTTAAATTAGTTGATAAATTTATAAAAGATGGACAAAGTGATATAGCTTTTATTGGGGGAAAGAAAAGTTGGAATGTTTCTAAAGATAGATTAAGTGGATTTAAAGATGCTTTTAAGGCAAATAATTTAAATTATGATAAAACTATGGTTATTGAGGGGATAGATTTTTCAGAAGAATGTGGGTATTTGGCTATGAGGGAGATAATATCAAAAAGAACTCCTAAGATAGTTGTTACAACAGATGATTTACTTGCTTTAGGAGCAAATAAATTTTTAAATGAAGAGGGAATTGAAGGAGTAAAAATAGTAGGTTTTAATAATACACCTATGACTAAATATCAAAATCCACCAATTTCATCTATAGATATTAATGCAAGAGAATTAGGGTATGAGGCAACTAAGCTGCTTATAGATTATTTAAATGGAAATTTAGTAGGTAGAAAAAAATATTGTATAGTAGATACTGAATTAATTGATAGAGGATAGAATTCCTCATGGAATTTGGGCAAACGTTTGCACAAAAATTTGAGTATAGAAGAGAAAATAAAAGATAAATAGAGAAAATAATATAAATTTTCTCTTAAATCAATTTTGTAAAGGATTTAATAATCTGATATTATAAAAATATAAAATGAGACTTAATTCAAAGGAGCCTAGTGAGCTTTGGATTTTAGCCTTATTTTAAAATCTGTTTTTTAGGTGATTCTAAAAAACAAATTTTTTTGAATTGTGGGCAAACGTTTGCACATAGTTCAAATCTAAAATTCAATCAATATACGTAAACATAAGGAGAAAATATGAATAAAAAGTGGTGGAAAGAATTAATTGCTTACCAGATTTATCCTAAGAGCTTTATGGATTCTAATGGTGATGGTATAGGTGATATTCAAGGTATAATATCTAAATTAGATTATTTAAAAGATTTAGGTATTGATTTAATCTGGCTATGTCCAATGTATAAATCACCAAATCATGATAATGGTTATGACATTAGTGATTATAAAGATATTTTAGATGAATTTGGAACTATGGATGATTTTAATGAATTGCTTAATGAGGTTCATAATAGAGGGATGAAACTTATTATAGATTTAGTAATAAATCATACTAGTCATGAACATCCATGGTTTATAGAATCAAGATCTTCTAGGGATAATCCTAAAAGAGATTGGTATATTTGGAGAGAAGGTAAAGGGGATGAGGAACCAAATAACTGGGAAAGTATATTTAAAGGTTCAGCTTGGGAATTCTGTGAGAATAGTGAAGAGTATTACCTGCATTTATTTGCTAAAGAGCAACCAGATTTAAACTGGGAGAATAAAGAGGTAAGAAATGAACTATATAAAATGATAAACTGGTGGCTTGATAAAGGAATTGATGGATTTAGAGTTGATGCTATAAGTCACATAAAAAAAGAAGAGGGTCTTAAGGATATGGATAATCCAGAGGGACTTAAATATGTTTCATCCTTTGAAAAACATATGAATGTAGAGGGAATAAATTCTCATCTTAAGGAACTAAAAGAAGAAACTTTTTCAAAGTATGATATAGTTACCGTTGGAGAAGCAAATGGAGTTAGTGCCAATGAAGCTGATCACTGGGTAGCTGAAGATGAGGGGACATTTAATATGATATTCCAATTTGAGCATCTTAATCTTTGGAATTATGAAGAGGGACAAGGATTTGATGTGAAGGCATACAAAGATGTTTTAACAAATTGGCAAAATTCTTTAGAAGGTAAAGGATGGAATGCACTTTTCATTGAAAATCATGATATACCTAGAGTTGTTTCAACTTGGGGAAATGACAAGGAATATTTAACTGAATGTGCAAAAGCTTTTGGAGCAATTTATTTCTTACAAAAGGGAACCCCTTTCATATACCAAGGGCAAGAACTTGGTATGACAAATGTTAAATATCATAGCATATCTGAGTATGATGATGTTAAAACCATAAATACTTACAATGAAAGAATTGAAAGTGGTGTTTCAGAGGAAATAGCATTAAAAGAAGCTTGGGTAACTTCAAGAGATAATTCAAGAACACCTATGCAATGGAACGCAAATAAGAATGCAGGATTTACTTGTGGAAAACCTTGGATAGGAGTTAATGAAAATTATAAAACAATAAATGTAGAAGTTGAAGAAAGGGATGAAAATTCAGTTTTAAACTTCTATAAAAAGCTTATAAAACTTAAAAAGTCTAATGAAGCTTTAATCTATGGTGTATATGATTTAATCCTTAAAGAGGATGAAAATATCTTTGCTTACACAAGAACTTTAAATAATGAGAAGTTCTTGATAATGGCTAATTTAACTGGAGAAAATGCCAAGTACATGTATGAGAAAGAAAAACTTAATTCTAAGGATTTAATTCTTAACAATTATGAGGTTTGTGAACATAAAAACTTAACAGAGTTTACATTAAAACCTTATGAATGCAGAGTATATAAGCTTTCTTAAAGAGATTATTATATTTTTATTTATAATAATTCTAAAAATTTAAATTAAAACTTTAGAAATGAATTTAATCTAAGTTTTTTTTAGAGGTTTTTATATTAAATAAAAATAAATATAAAAAGATTAAAATAAACTTAAGGTTGATTTTTAGTTTTGTATTTTAGCTAGATCTATATAAAGAAAAAATTTAATATTTGGAGTTTATATAACCAATAACCTTGGAATGAATGTTATAAGAATAATAAATGGAGGGATTTGAGAATGAAGAAATTTAAATTAGGGTCTTTTGATTTCTGGCAAAAGTTTGGTAAGGCATTATTAGTAGTTGTTGCTGTAATGCCTGCTGCCGGACTTATGATTTCAATAGGTAAAGTAATGGGAATTTACATTGATGTAGATTTCATAAAAACTATAGCGAGAGTTATGGAGGATATAGGTTGGGCAATAATTGGTAACCTAAACTTACTATTTGCCGTTGCAATAGGAGGATCTTGGGCTAAAGAACGTGCTGGGGGAGCTTTTGCAGGTACCATAGCATTTGTTCTTATTAATAGAATCACTGGTGTAATATTTAGCGTAAGTAATGCTATGTTAGCTGGTGACTCAACTGCTACAGTACAATCCTTTACAGGGCAAACACTTTTAGTTAAAGATTACTTTGTTTCAGTGTTAGGTGCTCCAGCACTTAATATGGGTGTATTTGTTGGTATTATTTCAGGTTTCTTAGGAGCAGCTTTATATAATAAGTACTATAATTATAATAAATTACCTAATGCATTAGCATTCTTCAATGGTAAACGTTTTGTGCCTTTCATGGTTATAATAGGCTCAACAATTTCAGCAATAATACTTTCTTTTGTATGGCCATTTGTACAATACGGATTAAATACTTTTGGTCAATGGATAGCTACATCTAAGGATACAGCTCCAATAATAGCACCATTCTTATATGGTACATTAGAGCGTTTATTATTACCATTTGGATTACACCATATGCTTACAGTTCCAGTAAACTATACAGAGCTTGGTGGAGTTTATCATATACTTACAGGTCCAACAGCAGGGCAAGTAGTTGCAGGACAAGATCCATTATGGCTTGCTTGGATAACTGATTTAAATAACTTTAAGCAAGCAGGAGACATAACTTCATACAATCAACTTATAGGGTCAGTGGTACCTGCTCGTTTCAAAGCAGGACAAGTAATACTTTCAAGTGCTTCATTAATAGGTGTAGCATTAGCTATGTATAAAAATGTTGATCCAGATAAGAAGAAAAAATATAAATCAGTATTTTTCTCAGCAGCCATAGCAGTATTTTTAACTGGTGTAACTGAACCAATTGAATTTATGTTTATGTTTATTTCACCAATATTATATGTAGTTTATGCAGTAATTGCAGGTTTAGGATTTGCAATAGCTGATATAATAAACTTAAGGGTTCATGCTTTTGGATTCATAGAGCTTATAACTCGTTCACCACTTATGATAAATGCGGGCTTAACTAAGGATTTAATAAACTTTATAATAGTTGCAGTAGTATTTTTCTTCTTAAATTACTTTGTATTTAGCTTCTTAATTAAGAAGTTCAAAATAGCTACACCAGGACGTATGGGTAACTATATTGATAATGAAGATGAAAATGCAAATAAAGCTTCATCAAATAGCAATGCTTCAATGGATGAGTTAGCAGTTAAAGCTATTGAATTACTAGGTGGAAAAGAAAACATAGTAGATGTAGATGCCTGTATGACTCGTCTTCGTGTTACTGTTAAAGACATTGAAAAAGTTGGAGATGAAAAAGCTTGGAAGGATAATAAAGCCTTAGGTCTTATAGTTAAAGATAAAGGGGTTCAAGCTATATATGGTCCTAAAGCAGATGTGTTAAAATCAGATATTCAAGATATCTTAGGTATTTAGGAGATTAAAAATGAAATTACTTACTTTAAACTGTCATTCTTGGCTAGAGGAAGAACAATTATACAAAATAAAATACTTAGCAAAAACAATAGTTGAAGAGAAATATGATGTTATAGCTCTTCAAGAGGCTAGCCAAAGTATTAAGGCTAGTGTTAAAGAAGGAAATTTAAAAGAAGATAATTATGGATTAGTATTAATTGAAGAAATAAACAAACTAGGTGGAGAAGAATACCACCTAGTTTGGGATTACTCTCATATTGGATACGATATATATGAGGAAGGTTTGTGTATATTAACTAAGCATAAAATAGTAAATAGTGAAAGCTTTTATATATCAAAAAGTCACTCTAAAACTTTTTGGAGATCAAGAAAAATAGTAAAAGCAACAATAGATATTAACAATGAAAATATAGATTTTTATTCTTGTCACATGGGATGGTGGCATGATAAAGAGGAAAGCTTCACATTTCAGGTTGAAAACTTACTTGCACATGCTAAGGAAAGCAAAAATAGAGCCTTCTTTATGGGGGATTTCAATAATAATGCCTTTTTAAAGAATGAAGGATATGATTTTCTTAAGAGTAATGGGTTAATTGATACTTATGATTTAGCGGAAAATAAGGATTCTGGTGTTACAGTTAATAAAAATATAGCTGGATGGGAAGATAACACTGGAGAATTAAGAATAGATATAATTTTTACTAATAAGAACACAAAAGTTTATGATAGTAGGGTTATATTTAATGGAAAAAATAAAGAAGTTGTATCAGATCATTTTGGATTAGAAATAGAAACTATGTAAAGTGATTTAAAATTTTAATTGTGGAAAGTAAAATTTGGATTTTAGTATAATAATATAATATTTTGTTGGAAAATATAAATTAAATTATTTCTGTTAATTCTGTTTTAACTATATAATATTTTATTAGAAAATAATTTTAAGAAAGATAGTACAAGTAATAAAAGTTACTTGTACTATCTTTGTTTTTAAGAGGAACTTTTTATTTTTTTAGAATAATTTTTAGGGGAAAGAAAAAAATTACTAGAATACTTTAGAAATTAAAGAAAGATAAAATAATATTTCTAATTCATAAAATTTATTTTATGTCCTTATAATAATGAGTTTTCTTTGAAAATTTGTATTAAAAATACAAATTTTAATAAAAAATACAAAGATTTTTTATTATTTAAAAATCATACATAATTTCAGAAGTAAAATTTTAAGAAAATAGTACCTTTTTTTAACATATGAATAAATTTAAACTTTTAGTAAATGTTTTCATAACTGTTATAATGAAATTGTAACTAAACATTTAAGACAAAATTAAGTTAGACTAAGAGATGTTGAGAGAAAGTTCAACTTAAAATTATTTAGGTTGAGCTTTATTTATTTTTAGGGAACTATAAACTTCAAATATAATTTCAGTAATAATCGAAAAAGTATAGGAGGAATAACTATGAAAAAAATATTAAACGTAGCACACAGAGGATTAAGTGGATTATATCCAGAAAATACTATGATAGCTTTTAGGAAGGCAATAGAAGCAGACTGTGATGGTATAGAAATGGATGTTCATCTTACAAGGGATGGAGTTCCAGTTGTAATTCATGATGAAGAAGTTGATAGAACAACTAATGGAAGTGGGTATGTAAAGGACTTTACTTATGAACAATTATGTAACTTAGATGCTGGAATAAAATTTTCTGATGAATTTAAGGGAGAAAAAATACCTACATTAAAAGAGTTTTTTGATTTTATGAAGGATAATGACAAACTTATAAATATAGAGCTTAAAAATAGCATCATACATTATGAAGGTTTAGAAGAAAAGGTTTATAAAGAAATAGAGAATTATGGATTTGAGGATAGAGTTATAATATCATCCTTTGATCATTATTCAATAAGAAAATGTATAAGACTTAATAAAAATATAAAAACAGGAATACTTTATTGGGATTGTATTTTTGAACCACATAATTATTGTAAGGTAGTTGGAGCTTCAGCACTTCATCCTGAATTTAATAGTATAACAGAAGAAATAGTTAGGGATGCCCATGAAGATTTTCAACAAGTAAATGTGTACACAGTAAATGAGAAAAAAGATATGGAAAAAATGATAGATTTAAACGTTGATATGATAATAACCAATTATCCTAATATTTTAAAAGAAGTTTTAGAAAGTAAAAACAAATAAATATAATAAGTATTTACTCATTTATTTTTTATATATTTTTAAGAAATAGAATTTTAACTATGGTAGATGAAATAACAAAAGAGGGGGTAGAAAGGGATGAAAAACAATAACACTAAAAAATGGATTACTCTTTTAGTTTTGTGTGCTGGTGGAGGAATTATTTATAGATTACCTTATTTAAGAGAGGTTTTTTATATACCAATGCAACAAGCCTTTCATTTAACAAATTTTCAAATGGGTTTTTTAACAAGTATGTATGGAATAGTTAACTTTTTACTATATATACCTGGTGGAGTTATAGCAGATAAATTTTCTTATAAGATACTAGTTCCATTTTCTCTTATAGCCACAGGGCTTTTAGGATTTTGGTATGCAACAATACCATCATATACCGTATGTTTAATCATAAATGGAGCTTGGGCAATAACAACAGTATTTACATTTTGGCCAACTATGGTTAAGGCTGTCAGAATGCTTGGAGATAGTTCAGAGCAAGGTAAGTTATTTGGTATTTTAGAAGGGGGTAGAGGAGCAGCTTCTACAGTTGTTTCATTTATAGCCTTAGGAATGCTTGCAAAACTTGGAGAAGGTTTATTAGGAATTAGATCAATAATAATATTTTACTCAGTAGCACTTATAGTTATTGGAATTATAGCTTATTTCTTATTAGATGATTCTAAAGAAGAAAAGGAAATAAATAAACAAACAAGAGGAGATATTGTGCATGGTATAAAGAAGGTTGTAAAAATGCCAGAAGTTTGGTTAGTAGCAGCTTTAGTATTTACAACTTATGCAGCATTTTCAGGACTTGCATTCTTAACACCTTATGTAACTGAAATATTTGGTATGTCAGTAGCCTTAGGAGCATTTATAGGAATAATAAGAAGTTATGTAATTATGATGCTTGCTCCACCTATATCAGGGATTATTGCAGATAAAATGCATTCAACTATTAAATTTATGATAATAGGACTTACTTTATCAATAATATTCACTTTAGTATATGTATTTATGCCAGGAAAAAGTGCATTTATAATACCTGTGCTTATTAATATGTTAATCTTATCAATAATTTTACTTGGAATGAAGGGTGTGTTCTTTGCACCACTTGATGAAGTTAGAGTTCCAAGAGAATATACAGGTATTGCAGCTGGTATAGTTTCATTTATAGGATATGTACCAGATATGTTTATAAACTCTTACTATGGAGGACTTCTTGATTCACATCCAGGAATAAAGGGATATAATCTTATATTCTTATCAATGATAGCACTTTGCGTAATAGGATTAATTTGTGGAATTGTCCTTTATAAATTAGTTTATTCTAAGAAAAAAGAAAGTGTAGGAGAAAAGGAGCTTGAAGTAGCAAAGCTTAATTCATAATAAAAAAAGACATTAAAGTATTAATTAATGAATAATACTTTAATGTCTTTTTTATTATTTTCATTTTGTTTTTGTGTAAAACTTATAAAATAATTTTAATAGATATTTTAAATGAAAATTGTTAAAAGAAATAATAGATATTTGTAAATAAAATTTCAGTGTAATTATATTTAATTAAACCTTAACTTAATTTATAATTACAATAGAATTTTATGTGGAAAGGAAGGCTATTATGATTAATTTAAATGAAGAGCAACAAAAGGTTGTAAATGAACAAAAAAATAATATTATTTTGCTTGCCTCTGCTGGAACAGGAAAAACTAATACCTTAGCAGAGAGAGTTACTTCCATAATAAAAAATGGAAATTCAAAGCCTTCAGAAATTTTATGTATCACTTTTACTAATAAGGCATGTAAAGAGATGAGTGATAGGGTAATGAAAATAGTTGGGGGAGAGGCTAAGGAGATAACTATAAGAACTTTTCATAGCTTTTGTTTTGATGTAGTTAGAACTTATGCAAAGAGAAATACAGATATTTTTTCAGATTTCACAATATTTGATGAAGATGATTGTAGAGAAGTTATAAGTAAATTAAGTTATTACTATGCTACAAGCAATTTAATGGCTACTAATATGCAAATTCAAAAGGTTATTGATTTTATAAAGGTTGAGAGAGCAAGAATAGAAACCTTAGAGGATAGAGTTTTAGATGAATATAAAACTGTAATTGATGAAATTTTTAAATTTAGAGAAGAAAAAATAAATCAAGTTTGTACTAATAAAGGAAACTTAAATTTAAACCTTAAAAACTATATTAAGTTTCATGGCCATGAATTAGTAACACTATATGATTCTAAGCTTAGAGAGGACCATGCTTTAGACTTTAATGATTTGATAATACTTACTAAGGAATTATTTAAGGATGAAAAAGTTGTTAGGGCTCTTAAAAATAAATTTAAGTATATAAATATAGATGAGGTTCAGGATACAAGCATTATAGAGTATTCAATAATTGAGAAGCTTTTTGAGGGAAATAATGTTCTTATATGTGGAGATTTCTTTCAAACCATATATAGTTGGCGTGGGTCTGATCCAGAAATGATTTTTAATAAATTTAAAGAGAAATATAATCCTGTAGAAATTGTTTTTTCTAAGAATTATAGAGCCACCAAAAATTTAAATAAAGCTTCCTTAGAATTTTTGAACAATGCTTTTTCTAGTAAAGTTTCTACTATGTATAAAGATGGTATTTTAGCAGAATCAAAAGAAGATGGTGAGAAAATATTATTAAAGGAAACTAGAGGATTAAGAGAAGAGGCTAGGTTTATCTTTGATTATGTAAACAAGCTATGTGAAAAGGGTGAAGATTTAAAAAGAGTATGTGTTCTTACAAGGGATAATAACTACAATATAGGACTTAGTGAAGATCTTTATCAAATAGGTGGATATGAGGGGGCAGATTTTGAGTTTATACTTGTAGATCAATTTAAGTTTTTTAGGAGACAAGAAGTTAAAGATATATTAGCCTTTTTAAAATTAATAGCTAATAGATATGATTCTCTAAGTTTAAAGAGAATAGTTAATAGACTTCCAACAGGAATTGGTATGAGAACCTTAGAGGCTATAGAATCTTATAAGTACAAAGAGGTTGGCATAAGATTAGCAGATTATATAGATCCTCTTGTATTAGAATATGGAGAAAAATTTTCTATACTAATAAATGAGTTTGAAAAAGAAAATATAATAGTTTTTGATGTGGAAAGTACAGGGGTTGATGTTACAGAGGATGAGATAATTCAAATAGCAGCCATAAAATTAAATAAAAAGGGAGAAGTAGTAGATAAGTTTGAAAAGTTTCTAAAGAATAAGAAACCAGTTAAGGATTCCTATTATGTTCATGGTTTTTCAGATGAAATGCTTCAAAGAATTGGAGAGGACAAAGAAAAAGTTTTAAAGGAATTTGTGGAGTATTCTAAGGATTCTATAATAGTAGGTCATAATGTTCAATATGATATAAATATCCTGTGTAGTGAGCTTGAAAGAAATAATTTAGGAAAGCCTAAGTTTAAAACTTTTTATGATACTTTAGATATATATAGAAGATTTTATCCTGGAAATATAAATTATAAGTTAGAAAATCTAAGTAAGGTTTATGATACTAAACATAAGCCAAGCCATGATGCTATGGATGATATTATTGCTACTGGTGAGCTTCTAGTTAGAGCAATAAATGAAAAGATAAAGGAAACTTCAATGGAAAGAATGGCTTTAATGTCAAAACATTTAAAAGCATTTACGGCTATTAGTAAGAAATTAAATGAGCTTTTTCAAATAGCAGAAAGCAAAAGACCTTACGAATTAGTTGCCTGTGTAATGAATGGTTTTAATATTAAGAGCATGTATGCTGGAGATGAAAATAAAGAAAAATTAAATAGATTAAGAGATTTATATGCTTTATTTAGAGATTTAGATGATAAGAGTAAAGGGAATAGAGATGCCTTGTTAGATATTATAAGAATAACAGGTCTTTCTAATGGAGAGTTAGAATCTTTAATAATAAATAGAACTAAAAAGCCTAGAATACCAATAATAACTGTACATCAAGCAAAAGGCTTAGAGTTTGATACTGTATTTTTAGCAGGTATTCAAAATAATACATTTCCTTCTTATATGTCTATTAAAGAGGGAAATTTAGCGGAAGAAAAAAGAGTATTTTATGTGGCAATAACTCGTGCAAAGAAAAGGTTAGTTATAACATATAATTCTCAAGGAAAATATGGACATAGAAATGAAATAAGTCAGTTCATAAATTATATTCCAAAGGAGTTCTTTAAGATTATATAAGAAATATTTTAATTAGACATATAATTTTTATAGGTTAGGAAAAGCCTAAGGTTGATATACTTCATATAAATCTGTATAATAATTCTGAAACTAAAGGATGGAGTGGATTTTAAGATGAGAATGAGAAGAAAGCCTTGGGCTAGACCAGAATTAGAAGCATGTGACTTCTTTGTAGCTAATCCAAAAGAGAATAAAGGTAATTGGAAAAATACTTTTAAAAATACAGAAAACCCAATATATTTAGAATTAGGATGTGGAAAAGGAACATTTATGGCTGTACATGGTTCTGACCATCCAAACATAAACTATATAGCAATAGACATAAAAGATGAAGTTCTTGTTTTAGCTAAAAGAAATATAGAAAAAGCATATGAGGAGAAAAATAAAGCCTTAGATAATGTTAAATTAATGCCTCAAGAGATTGCTTTAATAGATACTATATTAGATAGCAATGACAAGATAGAAAGAATTTATATAAACTTCTGTAATCCATGGCCTAAAGATAGACACAAGAAGAGAAGATTAACTCACACAAGACAGTTAACAAAATATAGAGATTTCTTAGTTGAGGGTGGAGAAATCCATTTTAAAACTGATGATGATGAGCTTTTTGAAGAATCTTTAGAGTATTTTAAAGAGTGTAATTTTGAGATAACTTACATAACTCGTGATCTACATAACAGTGGATATGAATACAATGTAGTAACAGAGCATGAAGAAATGTTCTCAAAACAAGGAATAAAAATAAAGTTCCTAATAGCTAAAAAGCTATAATTTTACTTGAGAGTTTAAATTTATAAATATTAAAAATAAGATATCTAAAAAAGGACCAATGATTTATTGGTCCTTTTATTTTGTTATTTATTAAAATTGTTCTTAAATTAAAGCATAGATTAGTATATTATTTATCTTTTTATTCATTTAAAATCAATCCATATTTCTTCATTAACACTAAGTATATAAATGATAATAAACATCCTGCTAACCCGTATATAGCATCAACAATATCTTTCGTGTTTATAATACTTAAAAATAATTCATATACAAAATTTCCTAAAATTAAACTTATACCTAATGCAATTACATATCGAAATTTAACATCAAATAAGATAATAATATAACCATAAAACAAGTAAAAAAGAATACTTAAGGAAAAGTTTGATATATGTGAAGTAATAGTGTTACTAATGAATACAATATCACTATTAGAACTATTAATCCATCTAATAATAATTAAAATGAGACAAAAACAAACTAGTGAAAGATAACATATATTAAATTCTTTTTTTATATTGTATTTATATTTTAGTTTCATAGTATTTCTCCAATTTATATGTACTTAATAATATAATAAAGTTTTAATTCTATTATAATACAGAAAATTATTTCACTTTACTTGTTTTGGTGTTTTTATTTAAAATAGTTATTTAAACATTGTAATATAGTTTTATACAAAAAACATATTTTTTAAACTGATGTGTATAAAACTTATAAATAGTATGAAGAGAATATCTGAATAAGCTTTAGAATTTAAGCTATTACGTAGAAGATTTTACGTTAAGAAGCGAAACTGTTTGACCGAAGGGAGTTTTTCGCTTTAGTAAAATCTTCGGAGTAATTGCTATAAATTCTTAGCGAAATTCAGTAATTCTCGAAATTTATTTATAAGTTTTATTTATAAGTTGTTTATTATGAACTTGTCTAGTTTCTAGATTTAAGTGATAAATTTTAGAAACATAAAGAACTTTAAAAAAGTATATTTATTACAAAGATGAAATGGTATACAATGTATCTGAAGTTGCTTAGGAATTCTATAAAATTAAGTCAACTTTTAGTTAAATAGTAAAGAATAGAATTTAAATAAATTTAGTTTTTAATTAGTGTTGATTAAAAAATTACTTAGGTTTTAATTATAACTTAAGAAGCACATTAAATTAAAATTTAGTTTTAATTTAGGAAATAACTAAATAATAAATATTTGAACTTGGGGGTAAAGAAAATGAGTTTATCAACTAACGAATTAAAAGAGATTGTAAGAAAGATTGGTAAAGATTTATCAGCTAAAATAGAGGACAAGAAGTTACAAGAATTATTTTATAATTGCTTTATAAATACAATGGATACAACTGTAGAGGTTTCAGAGGGAGATGCTTTTGTAATTACTGGTGATATTCCTGCAATGTGGCTTAGAGATTCCACTTCTCAAGTAGAGCATTACTTACCATTTGTTAATGAATATCCAGAATTAAAGGCTATTTTTACTGGATTAATAAATAGACAAATAAAATGTATATTCATAGATCCATATGCAAATGCCTTTAATAAAGAGCCTAATGGACAAAAATGGGACAATGATATAACTAAGGATAGTCCTTGGGTTTGGGAAAGAAAGTATGAAATAGATTCACTATGTTATCCAGTTAGATTAATACATAAGTATTGGAAAGAATCTGGCGATGAAACTTTCTTTAATGATGATATTAAAAAAGCTTTCAATATGATAATAGATCTTTGGAGAGTGGAGCAGTATCATAGAGAAAAATCAGATTATAGCTTCCAAAGATTAAATTGTTCAGTAACTGACACTTTAAGCCATGAAGGATTAGGAACTCCAGTTACTTACACAGGAATGACATGGTCAGGATTTAGACCAAGTGATGATGCTTGTGAATATGGATACTTAATTCCAGCAAATATGTTCGCTGTAGTTGCCTTAAGATATATTTCAGAAATTGCAGAGAAGGTTTATAAGGATGAAGAGCTTAAAGAAAAAGCTGATAGTTTAAGAGAAGAAATAGATAATGCTATAGAAAAACATGGAAAAGTTTATAAAGAAGGATTCGGAGAAGTTTATGCATATGAAACTGATGGCATGGGTAACTATAACTTCATGGATGATGCTAATGTACCAAGCCTTTTATCAATACCTTATTTAGAGTACAAAGGAATTGAAGATGAAGTTTACCAAAATACTAGAAAATTTATTTTAAGCAAAAATAATAGATTCTTCTTTGAAGGAAAAGCTGCTAAAGGAATTGGAAGTCCACATACTCCAGACCAATATATTTGGCACATAGCTTTATCAATGCAAGGGTTAACAACAAATAATCAAGAGGAAATAGATCAGTTAATTAAATTATTAAAAGAAACTGATGCAGGAACTGGATACATGCATGAAGGTTTCCATGTAGATGATCCAGCTAAGTTTACAAGAGATTGGTTTGCATGGTCAAACTCATTATTCTCACATTTTATATATGAGAAAGTTATAAATAAAAAATAATAAATTTGCTTGTTTTAACTTAATTAGTGGTTATTTTAAAGAGTTATACTCTTTAATACTATCTCCAGTGTTGTTTAAAATATAAAATTTTATTACTCTTAATAATCCTCTAATTAAGTTAAATATATATTTATAGATTTTAATAGGCTGTATAAAAATAATTATAAAACTTATAAATAAATTCCGAGAATTACTGAATTTCGCTAAGAATTTATAGCAATTACTTCGAAAATTTTACTAAAGCGAAAAACTCCCTTCGGTCAAACAGTTTCGCTTCTTAACGTAAAATCTTCTACGTAATAGCTTAAATTCTAAAGCTCATTCAGATATTCTCTTCATATTATTTATAAGTTTTATTATAATTTATTTTTATACAGCTTTTTATTATTTTCAGAGTTTTATTGTTTAGGGTTTTATTTGAATAGAGTTTGGAGAAAAAGGTAAAAATATACTGAGGTGAATTTATGAAAAAGGTAAGCCTAATTTTAATAAATATAATCTTAGTATGTAACTTAATAGCTTGTGGAGCACAAGGAAATGAAATTGCCATAAATTTTATTGATAATGAAATTGAAGTTGAAGAAAATGAGAAAAGAGATATAACAATACAATCGAAAGATAAGTATAAGCAGTTTAGAAATAGTAATACGAAAATAAAGAAAGAAGATTTAAAAACTTATTTTCATAATGATAAAACCTTAAAAGATTTTGAAGTTCCAAAGAAGAACATAGAGGAATATGAAAATTGGTTTATAAATATGGCTAGAGATAGAGGTGAAAGTGCTAAAGATATTTCTGATGCCTTTAGGTCAGTAGATATGTTAATAGGAGAGGATATAGTTAAATTCCCAGTTATAATAGATACTGTTATTTTTAATGATAGAGAAGCTTATGCCATAGCTTACTTATGTGAAGAAGGAGAAAATTTAGATATGGAAGCTCAGGAGGCAATGGAATTAAAAAGATTTGATGAAGTATTAATAATTGGAGTATATAAGGATTCTTCTGATATATTTTATAAAGATAAATATAGTTTAAAATAAAATTTGGTTGAAAAATATATTCTACTTAAACATTAATTATTTTGTAGATTTTTATGAAGATATTATACTAATAATTTAAAGATAAAAAACTTTATTATACATAAAAAACTTAATTTTATAATTTAAAAGAGAATATTTATATTAGTGTTATTTCATTATTTACCATAATAATATTTTCTTTTTATGAGAAAAATAAAATTGAATTTAACTAACTAAGGAGGAATATATTTATGCCAAAGGATAGTCAACCAGATAATAAGGTAGCAAGAATGGAGAAATGTAACTTTCAAACTCCAATAACTAGCGAAGAAGGAAAAAATCATAATAGAACAGCAAAAAAACATTCTGTAAAGAGAGAAGGATTCCAAAGTCCTCACATAAACTAACATATAATCTTCTATATTAAAATATGGTTTTAGTCATATATTAGTTTTGTATAAAACGTTGGTGCGACGTGGTTAGCTTGGGAAAACTTGTACCGTTGGGTATATTGACCAGGAAGCTCCCACTTCTATAAGTGGAGAGTAGTTCACTTGTGAAATATAGCAAAGAAAGCTTAAATAAAAAAACTTCCTTTATTTATAGGAATTAGAATCAAAAAATGTTTAATTTTTGAAAAAATACTTGAATAATAAGTAACAGTATGTTAATATAATATTAACAGGTTAAAGCATAAACCTAATTTCCCTATATTTCATATATATATGCATTTGTCCTATAAGTATCCCTTAGCTTATAGGACTTTTTGTTATATATTGAAAATTAATGGAGGCTTTATTATGGTGAATGAAAAGTTTGGCATACTAGCAAAAATATTTTTATTAATTTTAATATTGGTACCTATAACTTTTAGAGTTTATGATCTTTATTATTTAAATTCAAGTTGGGATATAAATTCTAAGGTTGTTAAAAGAGGGAAGGTATATAGAGACTATATTAAGGAAAAGAATTTAACAGGAGTTCCTAATATTTATTATAAATATAATTCTTTAACTCCAGAAGAAATGATGACTTTAGATGTTTTAGCAAATACTAAGGGATATAACATAGAAGAAGTTTTGCCTGAAGTTGAAAAATATGTTTTATCCAAAAATAATGAAAAAAATGGAGCGAAACTTAATGAAGATGAAAAAATAGAAGTAAATCAATGTGTTAAACAGATAAAAGATGGAGTAAATGAAAACTTAGAGAAAAATTCATCTTATATATATTGGATGAAAATGTTACTGTCAGTATTTACTGCATTAATGCTGGTTTTAAGCATATATGCAATTTATATGACTATTGTTTTTATAAATGAAAAGTAAGATGAAAGTTTTAGAGATGTTTTAAGTTATTGTTGATTTTTAACTAAGTTTATTAATTGAAAATCAACAATAGCTTAAAATAGAGATTTATTTTAAAAATCCAATTCTGTCTTTAGGATATACAGTAAAAAGAGCTTTCCCATCTAAATTTTTTTTAGGAACATAGGGGTTTTCCCATCTTCTTGCATCTTCTGATCTTGCTCTATTATCACCAAAAAATAGGTAGTTTCCTTCAGGAACATAAAAAGTTTTATTCATTGACTCATTATTTTTCACATAAGGTTCATCAATAAAAACATCATTTACATATAAAAGTCCATCTTTTACTTCAACTTTTTCGCCAGGAAGACCAACAACTCTTTTTATAAGCAATTCTTCGGAGGATTCATGACTGAATACAAAGATATCCCCTCTATTTATACTAGTGTAAATTTTACTAACAATTACTTCATCTTCTTCCATTATTGTAGGTCTCATAGAACCAGTAGGAATATAAGCTTTGAAAATTAGGTAATTGGTTAAAAAATAAGAGCCTAAAAAAACTATTACAGAAAAAAGTATTAAATTTTTTATTTTTAAGTGTGATTTTTTATTTAAGGTAGATATATTGCTTTCAGATAATAAATTCATAAATATATTATGTTGCCTTAGGTACTATATTTCATTAAATTTAACTAAATTTGCAACAAGGACACCTCCTATCTTAAAATAATCATATCACAAAAACCAATATTTGGAAATAAAAGAAATAAAAGTAAATAAATTGAGGGGTTTTAATTATATTTTTATATTCATATATAAAATATAAGAGCAAAAATTTAAAGGATTAGTATTCATATGAATGAGATTTCAGATTTGGCAAAGATAACTTCAATTTTAGGAATTGCTGCTACCACTTATTTAGTCTATGAAAATAATAGTATTTTTATAAATGAATATGAATTATTTACTAGAAAAACTCCTAATTCCTTTAGAGGATTTAAAATTTTACATTTAAATAATTTATATGGAAAAACCTTTGGAAGTGAAAATTATAGGCTTATAGAAAAAATAAATTCTTTAAAACCAGATATTATTGTTACAACTGGAAATATGTTAACTTCATCCTTAGATAAGGATTTTGTTTTTTTAGAACTATGCAAAAATTTAAGGAGCTTTTATCCAATTTATTATTCTATAGAAGGATGCAAAAATTTAAGTGGGAAAAAGTATGAAAAATATAGAGATTATTTAAAGGGGTTAGTGGATATAGGGGTGATACTTTTAAATAATAGTAAGGTTTCACTTATAAAAAAGGAAGATAAATTAAATATTTATGGAATTTACATAGAAGATGAAATAAAGTCTTTTTCTTTTAAAGAAGGATTTAAGAAGGAAAAGATATTTTCAAAAGAAGATTTAGTAAATAAATTAGGGAATCCTAATAGAAGTGAATTTAATATTGTGCTAGCAAATGATGTAATAAATTTTGAGGCCTATGTAAAGTGGGGAAGTGACATTACTTTTTCAGGATATACTAGAGCCATAAATAGATATATATTTAATAACTTAATGGAGAGAAAAAAGGGGATTTTCATAGAAAAAGATTCATCTATGATTTTAAGTAGAGGGCTTGGAAATGATTTTTTTAAAATGAGAATTATGAATAGACCTGAAATAACCTTGATTACAATAAGGTAATATTGCTTAGGTTTAAACAATGTTAATGCTGTGTAAAATTTTATTCAAATATCCATAGACAGTAGAATATAGGGCGTGAAAAGGTGATAGAATTTAAGAAACATAATTAGACGTAATTTAAAATAGCTTTAAAAGGGACTGTATCAAAATAATAAATAAAAATTTATTTTGATACCCCTAAAAATATATGACTTAAAATTTTTCTGCTAAAGAGAGTAAGCTATTAACTCATAAGATGAATGTGAAAGTTTTTAAATCAGAATATTAAGGAGTGCAATATAAATGCTATATTATAAAGTAGTAAATAATAAATATCTCCATAAAGATAAAGAATGGATTCTGATGCTTCATGGAATAGGTGGAAATTTAAATATATTTAAAAAGCAAATAGATGTACTGTCAGAAAATTATAACTTGCTTTTAGTAGACCTTCATGGCCATGGAAATTCACAAAATCACACTTTGAAAAACATGAAAAAAACTAAAGGTGAAATATCTTTTAAATATATTTGTGAAGATATTGTAGAGATATTAGATAAGTTAAATATAGAAAAAGTAAACGTATTAGGGATATCCCTTGGTACTATAGTTGGAATGCAATTTGAAAAATATTTCTCTAATAGAGTTTCTTCTATGATATTAGGGGGAGGAATTGTAGGTATGAACTTAAAGTCTAAATTTTTCTTGAATTTAGCCTTAGTTACAAAGAATATTATTCCAAGGGAAATCTTTTATAAAATTGTAGCTTATATGTCAATGCCATGTAAAAATCATAAGCTTTCAAGAAATATATTTTTAAAGGCTGCTGAAAAGTTAGATAAAAATGAATGTTTTAGATGGGTTGAGCTTATGAGGGAACATTTAGAGAATTATAAGTATGTAAAAAATAATGTAAAGAAAATCTTTATTATGGGAGATCAAGACCATGTTTTTCTTCCTACTATAAAAAAGTTTGTACCAGAAGAAGATATTGTTGTAATAAAAAATTGTGGGCATATATGCAATATTGATTCCTTTAAAACTTTTAATCATCTTACATTAAACTTTTTAATAAATAATCACGGATATATGTTTGGGGCAAAAGAAAGAAGAAAATATGTTTATAAGTATAACTTTACATAAAATATATTCTGTGATATTTTGGAAGGAAAATTAAAGATAGTGTTTAATTAATAATAAGTAGATATTTAAAGGGGGATTTTAGTATGAGACTAAAAAATATTTGCTTCATGGCTATGGCTACCATATTATGCACCTCAGTATTAACAGGATGTGGTACAAGTAGTGCAAAGGAAGATTCAGATAATGAACTTTATATTATAACAGAAGATAAATCTTCAATATCTTTAAGCAATTCTAAACCAGGTATGTTTGGAGTCACTGAAGATGGAGAAATATTTATGGAAAAAGGATATGAAGGAAAAGTTGCTTATATAGATAAAAAGGGAAAAAAATCTATAGGTTTTAAATTTGATAAAGGTAGTGAGTTTTCTTATGGAATGGCTGGAGTTAAGGAGGGAAATACTTATAAGATAATAAACCAGAAGGGTAAAACCTTAGTAGAAAAAGAAGATGGGGTATTATCACCTTTAAATAATAATCTTATAAGATATGAAAAGTTAGCTAATGAGATTTTAACTAATGAAAATACTACAGAAGCGGTTGAAAGTCTAGCTCAATCTGGTAAAACTTTAAAAACTACTGGAATACTAAATACTAAGGGTGAAGTTATTGTAGAACCAGGAAGATATGATGAAATTATAAAGGATATTGGAGAGGGATATATATTAGTTAAAAAGAATAAAATGTATGGTCTTTTAAATGCTGAGGGAAATGAAATAATCCCTTGTGAATACACATCAATAGGAGAAATAAATGAGGGATTTATTCCTGTATCAAAGGGTAATCTTTGTGGAGCACTTAATGAAAAGGGAGAAATTATAGTGCCAATAGAATATTTCTATGTTGGCTCTATGAATGAGGGGGTAGCTCCAGCAAGATTAGATGAGTCTGGGATAGGATTTTTAAATAAAGAGGGAGCTTGGGCAATAATGCCAGACTTTGATGGAGTAACATCAATGAATAATGGGGTTGCTTTTGCTAGAAAAGATAATAAGCATATAATAATTGATAAAGATGGGAAAGAAGTAGAAACTAAGATAAACTTTGAGAATAAATTATCTATAAATGGATTTAGTGATAGTGGCTTAGCAGTAGTTGATATATTAGATGGAGAATCAAAATATATGTCTGTTATAAATACTAAGGGTGAAGAAATTAAAAATCTTGAAAAGAAAGATTACTCAGCCTTAGAGGTTTATCCAAGTGGATTAATAGTTTCTGTGAATCAAGAGGGGAAAAAAGGTTTACTTAAAGAGGACGGAAGTTTAATTTTAGAAGAAGAGTATAATGATATAAGAGTTATATCAAAGGATGTTATTTTAGTAGATAAGGACGGAACATATTCATATATTGATTCAACAGGAAAAACATTATATTAAATATTGGGATATATTTTAGGAGAATTTTGATTTTTAGTTAAATATAGATTTAGCTTAATTTCGAAAATACTTTAAGATATAGAAAAGTATTAAAGTCATATTAAAACTTTTATTTAAGGGTTTTAATATGGCTTATTTTTTATCTAATATATTATTAGTGGATATATTGGATATATATATCTAATATAAGCATTAATGGGGAGAAATGAAGAATAAGTTACTGGAAATATTACAAAAAGAATTCTATAATTTAGTATAAGTAGTTATATAAAATAATATTGTTGTAACTAATAAAATGAAATTATTGGGTAAAATTATAAGAGAAATAGGAATATGCTAAAACCTTAATATAAAGCTTTATAGGGAGGATTGAAAATGGAGAGTAAAGAAAATAGTAAAAAATCTTCAGAAGCAAAGAATAAACTAGAAAAAATTTATAGTACTTCCCTGCCTGATGGATATAGATTTACTGATTTTAGAATTGGTGATGAGAACAACTGGGCATATATTCAGTATTCAGCAGGTGTTTTTAAAGATTATCAATTAGCAATTAGAAGGATTTTTAAAGAGGAAAATAGCTTAAAAGGAAATTTTAAAAATCGTTGCGTATTTCTTGAAAATGAAAATGGAGAGAGAATTGGAACTATAATGATTGTTCCAAGTCTTTCAGAGGAAGCGGGAGTTCAAGAAATTAAATATTTAGCACTTCTTCCTAAATATCAAGAGCAGGGTTTAGGTAAACTTCTTATATCAAAGGCATATAAAATGGTTGATGATGTAGAAGGAGCTACTAGAATTAATTTAGAAGCTTATAATGATAAATCTATAGTTCTTTTTGAGAATTTAGGATTTGAAAGATCATGATAATTAAAAAAACTCATTCCAAAAAAATCTTAAAAGATTTAGATTGGAATGAGTTTTTTTATTTTTTAAAGAAAACTTGATTAATTATCTTAGCAATTTCTTTAACTGTTTCAACATTAGATTCTATATTCTCTTTAGCAACAATTAAGTCAGCTGTAGTTTCAGTTGCAACATCAGATATATCTTTAATGTTCTGACAAGCATCATTCACATTATTAGCTATTGTAGGTAGATCGTTAATAGTCTTAGTAAGGTTGTCCTTATTTTGATCTAAAAGACTATTTATATTTGATACTAACTTTAAAACTTTGTTTAATGTTAGTATCAAATAAACAATAGCCACACAACCTAATAAAGCTAATAATAGGTAAATAAAATTTAAATCTATATACATAATTATTAGTTAGATTCTTTAACTTCTTCAGTTTCTAAAGAAGTAGCTTCATCTGCAACCTCAACAGGAACATTTAAGTTTTCTTCTACAGCCTCTTCAATGTTTTTACATTTCTTACTATTAAGATATTCTTTTATTTTACTTTTTGCATCAGAAATATTTTCTTTTCCTTTTGCAACTTGTGTATTTAAATTTTCTTTTAACTCAACACTTTTATCATTTAATTTTTGAGCAGCCTTTTTTGAACCCTCTTTTATATCATTTCTTGTTTCTTTTCCAGATTTAGGAGCAAATAGTAAACCACCTAATACTCCTGCTAATGTACCAACGGCAGCTCCAGTTACAGCAACTTTAGCTTTTTTATTTCTTTCAGCTCTAGCTTTAGCTTTTCTTTTTTCGTCTATTAATTTTGCTAAACTCATAATCCATACCTCCCAATAAATTATTCATATCGTTTAATTAAATTATACTATATAGTATAAAAAAATCAATAATAATTATTAGTTAATATATTTATCTTACAGAAACTTATTTTATTTATTTTTGTGAATTTTAGCTTTAAAAGTTGTTTTTGTGTATCTTATGGAATTTAAGATTATATCTTTACTGCAACAACATAAAAGAATCGTTGTTCCAAAAAGAAATTTAAAAAGATTCAAATTTTCTTTCACAATAAATCACCTTACTTAATATTAAAGCTTAAATTTGCCTTCTTTATCATATGTAGAAAAGGTCTTAAAAGTTAAATATTATAGTATTATTTTTCAAATATATGTAATAAATAAGATAAGTGACTTAAATTATTTATTTAGTATAATTTAGGCTAAATTGTGCATATTATATAATTGAATAAAAGGTACCAGTGTGGTATTATGGTCTAAAATTGGTTATCTTATATGACATTTTATTTCAAATTAATCTATAAGATAAAGAAGAAAATTCATTTTTTTAGAGGAGGAGTTAAAGAATGGACCCGAGTCCCAGTATTTTACCAAAAATTATTCTAATATTAGTTCTTATCTTAATTAATGCGTTCTTTGCAGCTGCAGAGATGGCAATGGTATCTGTAAATAAATCTAAGATAAAGATGCTTGCAGAGAAAGGGAACAAAAAAGCCCTTTTATTAAAAAAGGTTTTAAAATCACCTGGCAACTTTTTATCTACTATTCAAATAGGAATAACATTTGCAGGATTTTTTGCCAGTGCATCAGCAGCCACTAGCATTTCAGAAACTCTAGCGCAATTCATGTACAAGCTAAATATTCCTTATGGTAATGAGATATCAGTTATACTTATAACTGTGCTTTTGTCTTATATAACTTTAGTTTTTGGAGAATTACTTCCAAAGAGAATTGCATTACAAAAGCCAGAAGAAATTGCTTTAATGGCTATAAGACCAATCAATATTATTTCTAAAATATCAACACCATTTGTAAAGATTCTTTCAGCTTCAACAAACTTATTTATAAAAATATTAGGTTTAAATAAGTCTGAAGATAAAGAAACTGTATCTAAGGATGAAATAAAATCCATGATAAGTATTGGACAAGAGAGTGGTGTAATCGATAAAACTGAAAAGGATATGTTAGATAATATATTTGAATTTGATCATAAAGTTGTTAAAGAAGTTATGACTCCTAGGGGAGAAGTCTTTGCTATAAAATCAACAACTCCAAATGAAACAATTGCTAAGAAACTTATAAGTGAGCAATTTTCAAGAGTTCCTGTTTATAATGAAACTAGAGATAATATAGTAGGAATACTTTATTTAAAAGACTTCTTTGAAGCCGTTGTAAAGGTTGGAGTAGATAACATTAAATTAGATCAATTAATACGTCCAGCTTACTTTGTTCTTGAAAATAAAGCTATAGATGATTTATTTAAAGAGCTTCAAGATAGTAAGCAACATATGGCTGTAATAATAGATGAATATGGTGGTTTTTCTGGAATTGTTACTATAGAAGACTTAATTGAAGAAGTTATGGGTGATATATTAGATGAGTATGACGATTCAGAAAACTATATAGATAAAATAGATAATAATACCTATGTAGTTGATGGTTTATTAACATTAGACAAGTTAAATGATTATTTAAACCTAAATCTTGAAAGTCAAAATATAGAGACTATTGGTGGTTTTGTTGTTAACTTAATAGGAAATATTCCGCAAAGTGAAAATCAAATGGTTGAATATGACAATCTTTCTTTCCAAGTTTGTAAAACAAATAAGAAGAGAATTGAAAAACTAAAAATTTATTTAAATAATTCAACTAGTTTCAATTCAGAGGTTATATTAAACAATTAAAATTATAAATAATAGGGCAATGAGCTAATAAGTTCATTGCCCTTTAAGTTTGTTAAATTTAGAAAGGATATAATTTTAATGAAAAAAAGGTGATAATATATATTAAATGAAAATAATTATTTAATAATACTAAAAATCATTGACTTTAAAAATGATAACCGATATCATTATCTTGAGGTTTTTAAATTTATTAAATATACATAAAGATAAAATGAATTTTTTAAGTTGTTATAAAAAATAGCTTAATTATTTGTAAATTTAAGGGGGAAAAGAAAATGTTAAAAAGAAAAAAATTATTAGCCTTAACATTAACTGCTTTAGTATCTATGGGAGTTTTAGCTGGGTGTGGACAAAAAAATCAGGAAGCTAAGGGAGAAGAAACTGGATCAGGAGAGAAAATTGTCAATGTTTATTCATCAAGACATTATGATATAGATAAGCAATTATTTAAAGATTTTGAATCTGATACAGGGATAAAAGTAAATTTAGTTGATGGAAAAAGTGATGAGCTAATTGAGAGAATGGCAAGAGAAGGAGATAATACATCTGCTGATGTATTTTTAACTGTTGGAGCAGAAAATATAGCTCAACTTAATGAGAAAGATTTAATAAAGGATATATCATCAGAAAAAATAAATGAAAATATACCTTCAGAATATAGAGGGAAAAACTGGGTTGGATTAACTTCAAGAGCAAGAATCATTGTTTATAATAAGGAAAAGGTAAATCCAGAAACAATAAAAACATATAATGATTTAACTAAGGATGAATTTAAAGGAAAAGTATTAACAAGAAGTTCAAGTTCATCATATAATAATGCTTTACTTTCATCTTTCATTCAATTAGATGGGGCTGACAAGGCAAAAGAATGGGCTCAAGGTATTGTTAATAATTTTGCTAGAACACCAGAAGGAAATGATAGAGATCAGGCTAAAGCTATTATGGCTGGAATAGGTGATGTTGGAATAATGAACTCATACTATATTGCAAAGATGATATCTTCATCAGATGCAGAAGAAGCTAAAGTTGGTAAGGAAATAGGAGTTTTATTCCCAGAAAATACTCATTTAAATTTAAGTTTTGGAGCAGTTACAAAGAATGCTAAAAATGAAGAAAATGCAGTAGCATTATTAGAATATTTAACTGAAGAGAAAGCACAAAAAGCATATGTTGACGAAAATGGAGAGTTTGCTTTAAATACTAAAGTTGGTAAGAGTGAATTACAAAAATCATGGGGAGAATTTAAAGTTCAAAATTTAAACTATGAAACTTTAGGAGAATCAAAACAAGAGGCTACATTAATTTTTGATCAAGTAGGATGGAAATAATGAAAAAAATTAAATTTAATGGGTGGGCACTTTTAAGTACAATCATCAGTTTGATGATTGTACTTCCTAATATAGATATAATTATTCATTTATTTCAAAAACCAAATAAAACTTGGTATCACATAAAAGAATATTTATTAAAGGATTATATAGTTACATCTATAATAGTAGTCTTTTTTACTGTTTTATTAAGCATAATAATAGGGATAACTTTAGCTTGGCTTATATCTGCCTATGATTTTCCATTTAGGAAATTTTTTAGATGGGCTTTAATACTTCCATTAGCTATACCACCATATATAGGGGCATATACATATTCAGGAATGGTTAGTTACACTGGAGTTATACAGAGATTTTTTAGAAATATTTTAGGGGTAGAATTAAATCAAAAATACTTTGATATTATGTCTATTGAGGGAGCTATTTTTATATTTACATTGTTTTTATTCCCATATGTTTATATGGTTACAATGACATTTTTAGAAAAACAATCGGCAGGATTAATAGAAAGTGCAAGACTTTTAGGAAGCAGTGCAATAGGAATATTCTTTAGAGTTATCATACCTGTAAGTAGGGGAGCTATAGTAGCAGGCTCAACCTTAATAGCCTTAGAAGTTTTAAGTGATTATGGAGTTGTATCATATTTAGGTGTACAAACATTTAGTACAGCTATATTTAAAAGTTGGATATCCTTAGGGGATGTGGATTCAGCCATAAGATTAGCAGGAATACTTATGGTAGTAGTATTTATAATTATTTCATCAGAAAAGGCCTTAAGAGGAAGAAAAAAATATAGTTTTACTAATACAAAGGTTAGACCAATAAAGAGAAAAAATCTTAAAGGCTTTAATAAATTTATAGTTACATTATATGTTTTAATAATATTTTCACTAGGATTTCTTATACCAGTACTTCAAATGATAGCTTGGGCAATTGCTAGCTATAAAAATATCTATTATAGTCAATTTTTAAGTATGATATTTAATTCAGTAATACTTGCCTCTGGATGTAGTTTACTTATAGTTATAATGGCTTTAATAGTAGCAAACTATGTAAGAACTAGAAGTGGATTATTACCAAAAATATATGCAAAAGTAACTTTAATAGGATATTCGATTCCTGGGGCTGTAGTTGCAATAACTATGATATTATTTTTTGTAGATATTGATAATAAAATAAAAGGATTAGCCTTAAGCACAAGTATAATAATGTTGGTATTTGCTTATGTAATAAGATTTTTAGCAATAGGATATCAAAATATAGAGGGTGGCTTTGAAAAGATAGGAAATAAATTTACTGAAGCTTCAAGAACTTTAGGATATGGGGTTACTAAAACATTCTTTAAAGTGGATATACATATGTTAAAACCTGCTATTTTAGGAGCTTTTGCTTTAACTTTTGTTGATATTATAAAGGAATTACCTTTAGTTTTAACTTTAAGACCATTTAACTTTTATACTTTATCAACAAAGGTATTTGAGTATGCTAATGATGAGATGATACCTGAGTCAGCAATACCATCTCTAATAATAGTTTTTGTTAGTTTTGTGGCTATATATTTCTTATATAAAGTTGCTGACAAGGAGGATTAGTAATGTTTATTGAAATAAAAGAATTATATTTTAAATATCCTAAGTCTAAGAATGATATTATAGATAATTTTAATATGAGCTTAGAAAAGGGTGAGATATTATCTATTCTAGGGGAAAGTGGAAGCGGAAAAAGCACAATACTTAGAATAATTGCTGGTTTAGAAGAGTCATATAAAGGAGAAATTAAAATTGGTGGAAAAATAGTTTTTTCAGATAATAATTTTGTTGAGCCTGAAAAAAGAGGCGTTGGAATGGTCTTTCAAGACTATGCTTTATTTCCTCATATGACTGTGAAAAAAAACATTCAGTTTGGACTAAAAGGCAAAAATAAGGAAGAAAAAGAAAAAATAGCTATGGATATGCTTAAACTTGTTAATTTAGTGGAACATAAAGATAAATATCCTTATGAATTAAGTGGAGGACAGCAGCAAAGGGTAGCCATAGCGAGAGCTATAGCACCAAAGCCATCAGTACTTTTATTAGATGAACCTTTTTCAAACTTAGATGCAGATCTTCAAGAAAAAATAAGAGGGGAAATAAAAGAGATTCTTATAAAAGCGGGAATTACATCTATATTTGTAACTCATGATAGAAGTGATGCAAAGGCTTTAGCAAATAAATTTATAGAGTTAAAAGAAGGAAAAATAATAAAAGCAGCCTCCATTAATGAATTAAGGTGTTAGCTTTATAAATTAAAATAGTATATATGAAGAGATTGGTGAAAAATAAAAGGTGTGAATTAAAAATAAGTTTTATTAAAATTTATTTTCATTCATACCTTTTATTTTTAAATTAATATTAGGTTAGTAAGGGACTATCTAATATAGTTAAATATATTTTGGAAAACTTTAGTTTTTAATTGATATTATTAGGTTAGTAACCTAAGTTACTTCTGAAAAATATTTTTTAGTGTATACTAAAATTAATTTATAAATTGAAATTTTTACATTTAATATATAGGAGGAATTTTTAATAATGGATGGTATAGGAATCGGAATACCTAAGATGGTTAGCGGAACTCATTATGGAAACTTACAAAAGGTTAGAGGGGGAAAAAGAACTTTTGGAATAACTCCTCATATTCCAGGAGGATTTATTACTCCAGAGCAATTAGAAAAGATTGCAAAGGTAACTAAAAAGTATAATGGGGTAATTAAGATTACATCAGGTCAAAGACTTTTAATAACAAATCTTAAGGGAGAAGATTTGCCTAAAATATGGGATGAACTAGGAATGGAGCCTGCTGTTAAAAAACAAAACTCAGTAAAAAATGTGGAAATGTGTCCAGCTGGTTTTTGTAAGAGATCAAAATTTAATACCATAGGCACAGGTATGAAATTATTAAATAAATATAAGCATATGGATATGCCATGTAGAACTAAAATCGGAGTAGCAGGCTGTAGAAATGCCTGTGGAAGTGTTTATTCAAAAGATGTTGGAGTTATAGCTGATAAAACAGGATTTTTAGTAACGGCAGGAGGGTCAGCAGGTCATAATCCAAGAATGGCAGACATACTTATAAAGGATGTAGATGAAAAGGAAGCTTTAAGAATAGTTGATAAAATCTTTGAGGTTTATAAAGGGGAAGCTGAGGCTGGAGAAAAATTAGGAGATTTTATTGATAGAATAGGAATTGAAGTATTTAAAGAGAAAACCTTAGCATAATAAAGAAATATAGATTTAATTTGATATAATGGCTTTTAAAGATGAAAAATAAAAGAATTTAGCATGTGCAAGAAGAGTTTTTATCTGTTATTATCTATTTAAACAATAAAGATTATTAATTAATAGTAATGATGAATTTAGAGATAAGTAATATATAATATTTAGGTAAAACGAGAGGAGAATTTTATTATGTCAAATGTTTGTTTATGTAAAGGTGTTTCAGAAGAAAAAATAGTTGAGGCAGTAAAGAACGGAGCTCTTTCTTTTGAAGAAGTAGGAGAAAAAACAGGAGCAGGAACTGGTGCTTGTTGTGGTGCTAGATGCAAATGTAAAATCGAAGAATTAATAGAAGAAAATAAATAATTATATAAACCTAAGAGGTGCACATTTATGTGCACCTCTTTTTTTGTCTCTTATTCTAATATCTTAATAGTAAAAACTTTAAATTAATTTTAGCTATGTATTAAAAAAGGATTTTTTATACGTAGCTTTTATTTTATAAGGTTTTAAGTAAAGATGATTTTAAAGATAAAAAATTAAATAATGAAAATATATTGACACTATATGAAAATGGTGTATATACTGTATATATAGAATATATACAGTATATACACAGAAAGAGGTGAGTTTTTGAATATAGTAGTTTCAAACACTTCAGGGGTACCCATATATGAACAAATAGCTAAAGCTATAAAAAATGAGATTTTATCTGGAGATTTAAAGGAAAATTCAGCATTGGCGTCAATAAGAAGCTTAGCTTCTGAGCTTAGAGTAAGTGTAATCACAACCAAGAGAGCTTATGAAGAACTTGAAAGAGATGGTTTTATATACACTTTACCTGGTAAGGGATCTTATGTGGCAGAGCAAAATAAAGAACTTTTAATGGAAGAAAAGCTTAGAGAAATAGAAGAAAAATTAGGAGAAGCAATTGATATTGCAAATAGCATAGGACTAAATTTTAATGATTTAGTTGGAATGCTTAAAACTTTAAAGGAATTATAAAGATAAGGTATAGGTTTAAGGAGGAAGGTTTATATGGAAAATGTACTTGAAATAAAAAATATAAGTAAAAATTATAAAGGATTTTCTTTGAAAGATGTAAGCTTTAATATTCCTAAAGGTTTTGTAATGGGATTAATAGGGCCAAATGGAGCAGGAAAGACTACAACAATAAAAGCCATAATGAATTTAATAAATTTAGATAGTGGAGAAATATATATTTTTGGTGAAGATATAAAGAAAAATGAAATATCAATAAAAGATAGAATTGGATTTGTTTATGATGATTGTTGTGCTTTTGAAGATTTTACAATAAAAGAAAATAAAAAAATAATATCTAAATTTTATTCAAAATGGGATGAAGAAAAATTTAAATATTATCTTGAAAAATTTGAGTTAAATGAAAATAAAAAGCTAAAACAATTATCAAAGGGACAAAAAATGAGATTTTCTTTAGCCTTAGCTTTATCTCATAAGGCAGAACTATTAATATTAGATGAGCCAACATCAGGTTTAGATCCTGTTTTTAGAAGTGAACTTTTAGACATTTTATTTGAAATAATAGGTGAGGAAGAAGTATCAATACTTTATTCAACTCATATAACAACGGATCTTGAAAAATTAGCTGATTATATAACCTTTTTAAACAAAGGAAAAGTTGAATTTTCCTTAGAAAAAGACTTGTTATTAGAAGAATACTTTTTAGTTAAGGGGCCTTTAGATATTTTAAATAAAGAGTTAGAAAAAGAGTTAATAGGATTAAGAAAAACAAGATATAACTTTGAAGGACTAACTAACAATATGAGAAAATTAAAAGAACTTTTCGGTGAAAAAATTATTTTTGAAAAAGCTACTTTAGATGATATAGTTGTTTATTATTCTAAAAAGGATGTGAAGTAGTATGAAAGAATTAATTAAGTTGGATTTTTTTATACAAAAGAAATATATCAAGAGTTCAATTATTGTGCTTCTTTTTTTAGGCATTACTTTTGCTTTAACTCAAGGAATGAATTATTTATATACTATGGGAACTTTTATTGTGTTTTATCTTATGATAATACCAATTGAAGTTGAAAGAAAAAGTAAATTTAATATTTACTTAAATTCTTTACCAACTAAAAAATCAAATTATATTTATAGTAAATATCTATCAACATTAATTTATATTATAGTAGTTAATTTATTTTTATATTTATTTTGTACTATTTTAGGAGTAATTTCAGGAAGTGAATTTACATTAACATTAAGAGAAATCCTTCCCAATATAATAATTCAACTATTTTATATAGCACTAACTTTACCAGTATATATGATTATAAGCCATAAATTTTATAGAGTGTTTAATATAATATTTATTATTTTAATAATGATGATTAGTTCAATATTATTTAATTCTCTTGAAAATGAAAATTTACAAGTATTATTTAATATTACTAATGGAGTTTATGGTTTAGCATTTGGAATACTGGCTCTAATAATATCATTAATAGTGTCTCTAAATATTTATAAAAAAAGTGAGGTGAGTTAATATGAAAAATTTAATTATTAAAGACTTAAAAAATATAAGAGTAATATTTATATTTTATATCCTTACAATGACTTTTGGATATTCTCCTTTTTTTATAGACTTACCGAAAGATAGATATGATTTTTTAATAAATAGTGTTTTCATTTATTTTACATTGTTAGCTTCAATGATTAGTGTTAATTTTATAATTGCAAAAAATACTAATAAAGGAGCAATGACAAATAAATTATTAAGATCACTGCCAATTGATGCAAGAAGTGTAGTAGGCACATCTTTTATATTACCTATATTAATTTTTTTAATATTTTCTTTACCAAATATATTAGCAGGTATGGGTGTAAGTTTTATGTTAGGAGAAAAAATCATTGTAAATCCATTTAATTTACTTTTAACATTTATAATTTTCTATATATATGCATCAATAACATTTAGTATGGCAATTATATACCCAGAGAGCAGTGTAGTATCTTATTTAAGAAGCGTTCCATTATTTATATTAATAATCGGCCTTGCTTTAGTAGAAAAATTTATGAAAAATATAAATTATGATGTTTCAAATATTTTAAATTCATTACCTCTTGTGGTAATGGTATTAGCAGTAATATCAATATTTATATTAATTGTTTTTTACAAGTTTTCCTTAAATAAATTTATAAGAAAAGAATTATAATACTTGTTTTATAAGAATATAGTGTTATTTGAAATTATATAGAGATATGTAAATATACATATGATAATATATAATAAAAAACAAAAAGTATTATTTGAAATATGGAGGTTATGAAATGGCAAGCAAAATGTTACACACATGCATAAGGGTAAAAGATTTAGATAAATCTTTAAAGTTTTATAAGGAAGCTTTAGGACTTGTTGAAACAAGAAGAATGGATTATCCAGAATATAAATTTTCTTTAGTTTATCTTTCAGATAAAGAAGATGGATATGAAGTAGAATTAACTTATAACTATGATCAAGAAAAGCCATATGATTTAGGAAATGGGTTTAGTCATATAGCTGTCGGGGTAGAAGATATAGAAGCTGAAAGAGAAAGACATATTTCTTTAGGATATGAGGTTACACCTATGAAAGGTCTTTCAGATGGAGCTGCAACATATTATTTTGTAACAGATCCAGATGGATATAAAGTAGAGGTAATTAAACTTTAGTTATGATTCTATAAAAATAAGGGCGTATATAAAAATAATTTTGACAAAACTTACAAACAGTATCAAAAGAGTATTTAGTAATTCTCAGAATAAGTTTGTGAGTTTTGTTTTTATATTTTTATACAGCCCTTTATTTTTTATTGAATTTGTATGACTTCTTCAGAATACTTTAAGGAATATTGTTTAGGTGTTAATCCAAACTTCTTTTTAAATAATTTTATAAAGTGAGAAATATTTTCATATCCTAAATCATAAGCAACCTCTGTAACTGATGAAAACTTAAGAAGTCTTGCAGCCTCATTAAGTTTTAAGTTTGTAAGATAATCATTAGGAGTCATTCCCATAACTTTTTTAAATTTCGAAGAAAAGCTTGGAAGAGACATGTTGAGGTCATATGCAATTTCTGAAACTGTTATATTATTTTTAAGATTCCCTTTCATTATCTGAATTGAACGATTTATTGGATTATTAAAATCACTAGCAAGAATATCTCTAGCCCCTTTAGTATTTAATAGGCTATAAGTTATTTCTTGTGCATATAAATCAAGTAAAAATTCTTTATTATTTGTATCTTTAGTAGCAGTCTCTACAATTCTTTTAGTTGTCAATTCTATTAATTCATTATTTTCATTAAAAAATGGTTTTTCTAATATAGATTTATTTAAATCTACATCTAATTCATAAGATAGTTTTTCTGAAACTGTATTTATTAAATCTTCATTTAATTCTAAAACTAAGGCTTTAGTAGGTTTTTCAATTTTCATTTCCACACTTGAGTTAGGTGGAAGAAGCATATATTTAGATGAATCATATATGATATTCTCACCATTATTAATTCTTACATTTTTTTCTCCATCAACTATAGTGCATAGTCTTTTATATTCATAAGATTTGTATGTATCTATGTAATTTTTCTCAAAGGTGTAATATAGAATTCTTAAATATTCAGTTTCTATACCATCTGCCAATTCAAGTTGTCTATCAAATCTGTCCATAAAATTCTCACCTCATAATAAATAATATAAAAGCTTATTATAGTATTGTCAATTTCTGTCGATTTAAAAATGAGATATTTTTTAAAAAAATGGATTAGTTAAATTTTTAACGATAAATTAAAATTAAATTATAAAAGAAAGCAAATATTGAGAATATACTCAAGAGAAAGACTTGGAGGAGAAATATATGAGTTATAAATTTTTTATGCCAGCTATAAGTTTAATGGGAGCAGATTGCTTAAAAGACGCTGGAGAACAAGTTGCAGAATTAGGATTTAAAAAAGCTTTAATAGTAACAGATAAAGTTTTAGGACAAATAGGAATAGTTAAAAAAGTAACAGATGTTTTAGATAATAAAAGTATAGAATATGCAATATATGATGAAACTAAACCAAATCCAACAGTTAAAAATGTTAATGATGGTTTAGCATTATTAAAAGAAAAAGAATGTGATTTTGTTATTTCATTAGGTGGAGGTTCAGCTCATGACTGTGCTAAAGGAATAGCTTTATTAGCTACTAATGGTGGAGAAATAAAAGACTATGAGGGAGTAGATAAATCTAAGAAACCTCAATTACCAATGGTAGGTATAAATACAACTGCTGGTACTGGTAGTGAAATGACTTTATTCGCTATTATAACTGATGAAGAAAGACATATAAAAATGGCTTTAGTAGACAAGCATTTAACACCAATAATAGCAGTTAATGACCCTATGTTAATGCTTGCTATGCCAAAATCATTAACAGCGGCTACTGGTATGGATGCCTTAACACATGCTATAGAGGCTTATGTTTCAACTTCTGCTACACCAATAACAGATGCTTGTGCAGAGAAAGCTATAGAACTTATAAGTAATTATTTAGTGAATGCTGTTGAAAATGGACAAGATGTGGAAGCTAGAGATATGATGGCTTATGCTGAATACTTAGCAGGAATGGCATTTAATAATGCTAGCTTAGGATATGTTCACGCTATGGCTCACCAATTAGGTGGATTCTACAACTTACCTCATGGAGTATGTAATGCAATATTATTACCTCATGTTCAAGAATATAACAAAGCTACAAGTGCTTCAAGATTAGCTAAAATTGCTAAAATAATGGGTGGAAACATAGAAGGATTAACTGATGAGCAAGGAGCAGACCTTTGCATAGATATGATAAAATCATTATCACAAACTGTAGGAATTCCAGAGGGGCTTGGAGTATTAGGAGTAAAAGAAAGTGATTTTGAAACTTTAGCTACTAATGCTTTAAATGATGCTTGTTCATTAACAAATCCAAGAAAAGGAAACTTAGAAGAAGTAATAGCTATATTCAAGAAAGCAATGTAGTTACCAGATAATAAAAAAGAGTTTCAAGAAACTAGATATATTTAATTTTAAATAAATATAATTAATTGACCACTTTAAATTTCATAATATATGGGCAACAAGGCTTAGGCTTTGTTGCTTTTTTAAGTCTTTATGCATAATTTATGATATAATTTCTTTTGTATAAATAGATGGAAGGAATGATTTGATGAGTATAGCAGTAATGGCATGTAGAAAAATGATTGGGAAATGTGCTGCATCAGGATGTTTTAAGGCATATAATAATTCAACAGCGGCTTTTAGTATTTATGGAGAAAATAAAGAGGATTTAGCTAGTTTCTTTTATTGCGCTGGTTGCAAAGATACAATCGTTGAAGGAGAAAATTGGATACATAAAGTAAAACAATTAAAAAAGAATGGTGTAGAAACAATACATATATCTAATTGCATAAAAGTAGAATGTGATGATTATAAAAAGCATGAGAGAATTTTAGAAAAAGAAGGCTTTAAAATAGTTCACGGAACTCATTAATATTGATTCTAAGTTAAATTAGCCTTATTTTAAATTTTAGCTTGGAGAAGAATTTGTTAGGGTATTATGAAAAAATAGTTTAATTATTCATGGAATTTAGGGGGGGAATAAATGAATTTAAAGAAGATACATCATGTGGCAATTATTGCTTCAGATTATAGAAAATCAAAAGATTTTTATGTAAACTTATTAGGTTTAAAAATTATAAGAGAAGTTTATAGAGAGGAAAGGGATTCCTATAAGCTTGATTTAGAAATAGGGGATTCACAAATAGAATTATTTTCATTTAAAAATCCGCCTAAAAGACCAAGCTATCCAGAGGCCTGTGGACTTAGACATCTTGCCTTTGAGGTTGAAAATATTGAGAAGCAGGTTAGAGAACTTAAGGAAAAAGGTATTGAAGTGGAAAAAATAAGAATAGATGAATTTACAGGACGTAAATTTACTTTCTTTAGTGATCCAGATGATTTACCTATTGAATTATATGAAATCACATGTAACTAAAAGTTACATGTGATTTTTTTGTTAAAATTATTAAATTTATTTAAATAATAAGATTTATATTAATAATTCTTTATTTTTTTATTAAAAAATATTTGAAAATCATTTTCTATTATGAGATAATCTAATCTACCAGAGCAATTCATTTAACTAAATATAAAATTTTTGTACTAAAAAATTATTTGAAATTTATATTTCTATATAATTTTTAGTAAGGTAATGAATTGTAGGACCTCTCTAAAGAGCATAAATATAGATGAACTAATTATAAAAATATTTAATGAACTAATTATAAATTTATATTTAAGGAGTTAAATTAAAAGATGAAAAGAAAAAAATTAAGTATTTTTATACTATCAGCAGCGATAGTAACAAGTTCAGTATCATATGGAATGACAGCGAAAGCTGATGAGGTCAAAGAGACTAAAGGATATAATTACAATGTAAATTTATCAGAGCAAAAAGCTGTAGCTAATAATAAAATTTCAGTGAAAAAAGTTAATGGAGAAATTTTAGGCTATGCAAATCCATTTACTATGTTACAAATATTAAATATGAATGGAAAAACAGTAGAAGTAATTACTCAAAGTGGCTTAAGAGGATATGTAGATGCTAATGAATTCACTTTAGTAGAATCTGCTGTTAACGATAAATTAATTGAGAAAAATATAGAGGGACATGTTACTAATGTTTCAACAGTATTAAATTTAAGAAAAGAGCCTAGAATAGGTGCTGAAATAATAAATAGATTACTTAATAATACTAAGGTTAACATACTTGGAAAACAAGGTTCTTGGTATAAGATTGAGTTAAACGGACAAAAAGGATATGTTTATGGCATGTTCTTAAATGAAGGAACTATGAAAGAGAATAGTTCAAAGACTATAGCAAACAAAAAATCAGAAGTTAAATCTGAAGATAAGAAAGAGAAAAAATCTTCAGTTAAAAAAGAAGCTAAAAAAGAGGTTGTTTCAGGGGTTAAGGCTAAAGTAGCACAAAAGCAAAGAGAAGAAGCTAAAGCTAATATGACTTCAGAAGCAAAACCAGCAATAAATAAAGATGCAAAATCTAATAATAAGGTTGAAGTGAAATCAGAGGTTAAAAAAGAGGCAAAGAATGAAGTTAAAACTGAAATGAATTCAGTTACAAAGGCTGAAACAAATCAAGTAGTAATTTCTGAAATGGTACAAGCAGTAAACACTGAAGTAAAATCAGAGAAGAATCAAGAAACTAATCTTCAAGTAAGACAAGAGATTAAATCTGAAGAAAAAACTGAGATGATTTCTAAAGAAAATTTAAATGTGATTCCAGAAGCTAAAAAAGAGGAAATTTCAGAAGAAATAAAGCCTGAAATTAATACTGAGGTAGAATCTAAGACTGAAATGAATAAAGAGGTTAAGGCTGAAGAAGGAAAAACTGCACCAGAAGTTAAACTAGAAGAAAAACAAGAGGCTAAACCTGTTAAAGATTCAGAAGAAAAAGTAGAAGCTAAGCAAGAGGAAGTTCAAGATTCTAAGGCTAAAGAAATGGATGAGCTTTTAAAAAGTGAAGAGTATAAATTCTTAAGAATGAGTATATCTTACGGTGAAAGATTAGTTGATAGAAATGATATATATACAAAAGACTCATTAAAGATTTTAAGAACTGAATTAGCAAAAGCTAAGAAAGTATTCCAAGATAAAGATAATTTAACTATGAAGTTAGTTCAAGATACAAGAGATGATTTAGAAAGAGCTATAGTAGATTTAGTTAAGTTAAGTGATGTTAAGAAGCCAGTTAAATCAAAAGCTAAGGTGGAAGTGAAGAAAGAGTCTAATACTGAGAAAAAAGAAGTTAAGGCTGAAGAAGTTAAAACTACACCAGAAGCTAAAGTAGAGTCTAAACAAGAGGAAGTTCAAGATCCTAAGGCTAAAGAAATGGATGAGTTTTTAAAAAGTGAAGAGTATAAGTTCTTAAGAATGAGTATATCTTACGGTGAAAGATTAGTTGATAGAAATGATATATACACAAAAGACTCATTAAAGATTTTAAGAACTGAATTAGCAAAAGCTAAGAAAGTATTCCAAGATAAAGATAATTTAACTATGAAGTTAGTTCAAGATACAAGAGATGATTTAGAAAGAGCTATAGTAGATTTAGTTAAATTAAGTGATGTTAAAAAGCCGGTTAAAGCAAAAGCTAAGGTAGAAGTTAAGAAAGAGTCTAATACTGAGAAAAAAGAAGAAGTAGAAACTAAAAAAGAAGTTAAAGAACAACCAGCTAAGGCAGAAGTTAAAAAAGAGGTAGTTAAAGAAAAGAAATCTAGAGTAGAGGAAATAGAAGACATTCTAAAAAGTGAAGACTATAGATTTTTATTAATGGATATTTCTCATGGTAAAAGATTAGCTGATAAAGTTACTGTTTATACAAAGGATTCAATAAGAAATTTAAATGTTTCAATAGAAAAGGCTAAAAAAGCTATTGATAAAAAAGAAAATTTAACTTTAAAGTTAGTTCAAAATACAAGAGATGATGTAGATAGAGCTATAGCAAACTTAGTTAAAAGAAATAATTAGAGATAAATTTGTATATAGGATTTAATTAATTTATTTAAAAACTTTTTTAAAATTCTTAGTAAGATTTAATATAAGTATTTAAATTATACATTAATTTAAAAAGTGTTTATATAATTTAATAAGTTTAATCAAGGGAGTTTTGTATAAAAACAAAACTCCCTATTTTTTTAGTTATTAAATTTTAGAGAGATTTGCAAAGTCCTATATAAGTTTTTAAATCACGTAGATAAGTGTTCAAATTTCGTAGCAAAGTTTGTAACTCTTATATAAAAGTTTGTATGAAAAGAAAGTATTTTACGAGCTTATTATATCTTCTACATTTTAAATTATCTTTTAAATTAAAATTTGAAATTGAAATTCTTCTTTTGGAAGTGTTGTTAGGACTAAATTTAAAATTGATCCCTTAACTTTAATATTATTTTCTTCAATATAGGATTTTAGTTTGAAAATAGCTTTATCACGTTCATTTTCTTTATATGAAAGGCATAAATAGTTACCACTAGGTATAATGAAATTATGTATATTTTCATAATCTTTTAGAAGCATATAAACCTCTGTATTATTATTTTCTAGGTCTTCTAAGCTATGTAAATAGAGTCCTTTTTCTAGAGAACGAGGAGGTTCTAAACTATTTATCTCTGATTTAAACTTTGAAAATACCTGCTCTCTATGGGAAACAACAAAATTTATATTTCTATTTAGGCTTTTCTTTACTACATATCTTTCATTAATATACTTTTTATGAATATAATTTATGTTGCTTAGTTTAAAGTTACATTCAAAGGTATGCTTAATTTCACTTATATCTTCTTTTATCATATTTAAACTTTCAATTTCCTTTTCAATATCCCTTATTTTAAGTTCAAGAAACTTCGCAAATTCCTGAGAATCTATATTTTTATTTAGTATTAAATCAATTTCTTTTAAGGGAGTACCAATTTTTCTAAGATATTTTATAATCCTTAATTTTCTAAATTTATTTTCTGAATAATATCTATATCCACTTTTAGGATCAATATAAGAAGGCTTTAATAATCCTATTTTGTCATAGTTTCTTAGTCTATCTATGGACAAACCAGTAATTTTTGAAACTTCACCAATTGAAAAATATTTATCCATTAAAATAATCGCTCCCTTTCTAAAAAAGTCTTTACTCTAGTATTATACTAGACTTTATAATACTTATTATTATAAATTTTATTAATTATAAAGATAAGAAGAGTGAAAATTACAATGACAATTAAACAAATTAATATAAAAAGATTTAAACTACCTTTAATATTTGCAGTTTTATCTGTGGTATTAATGGGATTATACAAAACAATATTTGGAGTGGAAAACACTGTTATAGGATTAATAATAGCAATGGCGTCATATGCTTTTCTAAGATTAGATTTAACTTCATATCCAATTTATAAGTCTATGATATTTCTCATATTAAATTTATTTTTGGCCATAAGTGCCTATATATCCGCCATAAATCCATTTGTTGGATTAATAATAAACTTTTTAATACTTTTTACAGTATCATTTATATATACAACAGAATTTAAAAATGTTATTTCCTATATCTTTCTATTATTATATGTGTATATGTGGGAATATCCTATTAGTTTAGATGAGTTGCCAAGAAGGTTAGTGGCTATGGGGGTAGGTGTTTTCATTATTATTGGAATTCACATATTATTTAATAGAAGAAACTTTAAAAAGAATTCAAATAATATAATAATAAGGTCTATAAGAAATATTCAAAAAGAAATCTGCCATATAATAAATGAAAGCTATAGGGAAAAGGAAAATATCTATATAGATAGCGAATTAAGAAAATTATTAATTTTGATTGAAGGAAGAAATAACAATAAGTTTATAGAAAATCATAAGGATGATATTTATTTTAATATTGTACTTATATTAGAAAGAATAAATTCAATAATCAATAAAGTTGGTAAAATTAATAATAAATCTAAAGACATAATAGACTATTTAAATAGATTAAATCATGATTTGGAAAACATAACTTTATTTTTAGAAAGAAAAGTGGATTGTATTAATGAGGAAAAGGATGGTTTAAATAAGTCTTCTACCACAAATAATTGGACTAAGAAAGAATATACCTTTTTAGGGGAATGCACTGAACTTATAAGACTTTTAGAGAAAAATATAAATAATTTATATGAATATAGGAGGAAGAAATCAAGGAAGAGAATTAAAGTAAAATTTAATCTTAAGGAACTACTAATAGGAAATAGTTCTTTAAAAGTGAAAGATTTAAGGGTAGCCTATTCTTTAAAACTAGCCATAGCAGTTTCCCTAATAATGTTTATAGTAGATTTATTTAAAATACATCAGGGAAGATGGATTGTTACCAGCGTTTATGTGGTTATACAGCCATATGAAGAAGAAACTTTAACAAAAGCAATAAAAAGATTCAAAGGGACAATAATAGGAGTGATAATTTACATTTCTATATTTACATTTTTCCCGCATATTATTCCTTTAGAATTACTTTTATTAATATTAATGTTTCTTTACTTTGTCCAAAAGGATTATGAGAAAAAGGTTGTATGTACAGCACTTATGACATTAAGTTTGGGTTTATCTAGAAGTACAGTTGGATCTTTAGCCTTTTATAGATTTTTCTTCGTAATAATAGGAATAGTAATAGCTTTAATGGTTAATAAACTTATTTTCCCGCAGAGCATAAAAAATTCTATATATGATTTAAAGGAAAGGTATTTAGAATTAACAAATAAACTTCTTTGTGAGTTAAAAAGCATATTATATGAAGAGAAATATAATGAAAATACAATTAAACTTCTATTAGATTGTAACTTTATTGAGTCCAAGTTAATGGAAAATAAATTAATTGCTGAAAATTTAGAGCTTAAAGATTTAGTATATAAACAGAGCATAATTTTGAGTAAGATAAGGTGTCTTATATTATTTATAAATTACTCAAATTGGGGAATTACGTCAAAACATATTAATGTAGATAAAAATTTATTAAATGTAATTTTTAATAAAATAGAGGAAGAACTAAGGGAGATTTATTAATAATAAAAAAGTATATAAAAATCAGTTTACCTAAAATTTTAGAAGTTAAAAATAAGTCCTTTTAAGATTACTAACTAAAATCAAAAAAATATTAAGAAACTCTTTAGAAAATCTTTAGATTTATCTGAGGAGTTTCTTTATTTTTAAAGTTTATTATAAGAGTGTAGCAAATGAGAAGAAAGCAATTAACAATTTAGATAATAGAAATTCCCTTGAAAATTAAGTTAGATTAGGAGGGGAAGTTAAAATCAAAAATTAATAAAAATATAGATTAAATAAATTTTAAAAATTGGAAGGTAAGGGGTATGGATTTTGGAACTATAACAAACTATTTTGCAGAGTACGGGCTTTTATTTTTATTTGTGATTATTCTTTTAGAATATATGAATTTACCAGGGCTTCCGGCAGGAATAATAATGCCAGCAGTGGGCGTGTTAGTTTCAAGAAGTGAAATGAGTCTTATAAAAGCACTTTTGGTATCTGTAATAGCAGGTCTAATAGGAAGTTGGATACTTTATTGCATAGGAAGATTTGGAGGAGAGGTAATTCTTCAAAAATATCTAAATAAATTTCCAAGTCACGAAAGCTTTGTAAATAGTAAAATTGAGTATTTAAGAGAAAAGGGTTATACAGGAATTTTAATAAGCAAACTAATTCCAATGGCTAGGACAGTAATATCAATACCAGCAGGAGTTTTAAAATTAAATTTTCTTAAGTATAGTGCTTATGCAACTTTAGGGATTTTTATATGGAATACAGTTTTAATATCATCAGGATATTTCTTGGGAGAGGAATTATTAAAATTTTTAGGATAGAAATTGGAGGTGTTTTTGAAATATAGACAATGAGGTATTAACAAACTTTAAAGAATATAAGCAAATAGTTAAGGAAAGGCTATGTTTCTAACAGTGAAAAAGCTTTCTATGATATTATTATATTGAAATTATTGGATAAATTAAAATATTAAAGAAAATTTCTAGTTTAAATTTATGAAATTATGTAGTGCTTATCAAAGTGTTAAAATCAATACTAATTAAATTAAGAGTAAAATTCAAAAAGTATAGAGGTAAAGTTAAGCTAGATATTTATATGAGTCTAATAAAAATATAGTAATAAAAAAGGGAGTAATAAAGAGATGGAAAAGTATAATGTTTTAGTTGTTGAAGACGAAAAGGAAATAGCAGAGGCTATTGAAATATATCTAAAAAATCAAGGATACAATGTATTTAAAGGAAGTAATGGTTTAGAAGGATTAGAAATAGTTGAAAAGGAAGAAATTCATCTAGCTGTTGTTGACATAATGATGCCTAAAATGGATGGAGCTACAATGGTAATGAAAATTAGAGAAAGTTATGACTTTCCTATAATAATGTTATCAGCAAAATCAGAGGATATGGATAAAATTTTAGGACTAAATATTGGAGCTGATGATTATGTAACAAAACCATTTAATCCATTAGAGCTTCTTGCAAGAGTTAATTCTCAATTAAGAAGATATTCTAAATACTTAACCATGGTGAAAAAGGATGAGAAGAAAACAAATTCTTATGCCATAGGTGGATTAGAAGTTAATAGTGATAGAAAAGAAGTAATATTAGATGGAGATGTGGTAAAAGTAACTCCTATAGAATTTAAAATACTTCAATTACTTATTAAGAGTCCAGGAAGAGTTTTTTCAGCAGAAGAAATATATGAAAGAGTATGGAATGAAAATGCAGTAAACACAGACACTGTAATGGTCCATGTAAGAAATATAAGAGAAAAAATAGAGATAGATCCAAAAAATCCAAAATATTTAAAGGTGGTGTGGGGAGTTGGCTATAAAATCGAAAAGCAATAAGGAAAACTTACAAGTTAATAAGGAAAATAGAACTAATAAAACAAAGTGGGTTTTTACAATAATAACCTTAATATTAATAGGAATTATATCTGTATGTTTATTATTATCATATCCTATAATAAAGAAAAATGCTCCAAACTATATTACAAGTTATAGTTTACTTGATAATTATAATTTTAGAGAAAAAATAATAAATACAAACTATGGAATTTACTATGATTATTTAGAGAAAAAAGCTGAGGAAAATGATAAAGAACTAAATCCTATAGAGGATTTATTCACTTTAAAAAGGGAAAATATATCTAATAGTGAAGAGAGTCCAGAATATAACTTAAATGAAGATAAGAGAGAGTTAAATTCCCATATTAAAGAACTTATAAATAAAGTACATTCTTTAGGAAACTTAAGAGTATATGCTATGGATGAAGAGGGGAATACAGTATATGAAACCAAAGGAGATCAAAAGTGGTTGCTTGAAGCCTTAGCAAAGGGTTCATATATTGAAAATGGTGATTTAGAAAATTATTATAGATTTTACATGGTACTTAAGTATAACAATAGAGGCAAGGTTTCCTTAGAAAAAATTTATGGGGAGGATAGCCCAAGGGTAAGCAATCTATTATTAGATATGGATTCACAGTATTTTGCATATCACAATGAGTATGAAGCAAAACCCATAGAAAATATGACTTATGTGTATGCAGTACCAAAAACTTTAGAATATCAAGATAACTTATATTATAGTGAAATGAATCATAAGATTATGGCACTTGGGAGTGCTAGCGCTCCTTTCATCATGATTGGAATGATAGTCACTTGTTTACTTGCCTTACTTATTCCATTTAAATATACAAGAGAGGTTTTAGGTTTTAATAAGTTTTTAAAGATTCCTTTTGAGATTAACTTTATAATAGCTTCAATTATGCTAGCATTTACAATTGAAAGTGGAAGACTTATAATAATTCCAACACTTCAAGGAGGATTAAGTGAAGCTCTAAAAATGACTAGCTTACCACATTTAGATATAGTTACTAATATAATTAATGTGCTTTATTGGATGGTCATATATGGCTTTGTATTCTTTGAAGTAATCTATGTAAAATATATATTTAATATTGGATTTAAAAATTATATAAGAAAGCATTTATTAGTTTATAAAGTAAAAGACGTTATATTTTTTATATTAAGAAAATTCATAAACTATATTAAAGGAATAGATTTAAATAAAAATAGTGATAAGGTTCTTTTAATAATTTTAGGAATAAACTTTGTCATTGTCTCAATCCTTTGTTCAGTTTGGTTCTTTGGAATATTTGGAGTAGTAATATATTCAGGAATTTTATTCTACTTTGGTAGAAAATATATAGATAAGTGGAAAAAGGACTATAACAAAATATTAGAAAAGACCAAGGAAATATCAAATGGAAACTTAGACTCTAAGGATGATGAGGATTGTGGCTTCTTTAATCCAATGAGAGATGAATTAAATAATATCCAAAAGGGGTTCAAGGCAGCCGTTGAAGAAGAAGTTAAAAGTCAAAGAATGAAAACGGAGCTTATATCAAATGTTTCTCATGATTTAAAAACTCCATTAACATCAATAATTGCTTATGTTGATCTATTAAAAGGAGAAGAAGACGAAGAAAAAAGGAAAGCTTATTTAGAAACTTTAGAGAGAAAATCACAAAGGTTAAAACACTTAATAGAAGATTTATTTGAAGTAAGTAAAGCTACTACTGGAAATATAAATTTAAATATAATGGATGTGGACATTTCATATCTTATGAAACAAGTAGTTTTAGAATTAGATGATAAAATAAATGAAGCTGGTTTAGATATGAGACTTTCATTGCCAGAGGAAAAAGTAATTCTATCACTAGATGGACAAAGAACTTACAGGGTATTTGAAAATTTAATAATTAATGTGGTGAAATATGCTCTTCCTAATTCAAGGGTGTATATAGACATTAAAGAGGGAAGAGAAAATGTTGATGTTATCATAAAAAATATTTCAGCAGATGAAATAACCTTTAATATTAATGAAATTTCAGATAGATTTGTAAGAGGAGATAAATCCCGTAATACAGAGGGTTCAGGATTAGGTCTTGCAATAGTTAAGAGCTTTGTTGAACTTCAAGGTGGAAAATTCCATATAGAAGTAGATGGTGATTTATTCAAAGCCATAATAAGCTTTAAGAAAAAGTAATTTAAATTCTAAAGCTCATCTAGATATTCTCTTCATACTGTTTGTAAGGTTTATACTTATTTAAATACAGCTAATAGATTTTGGGAAGTTTTAAAGAAGTTTCTTAAAGCACTAGAGATATTAATAAAGTAATGAATAAGGGTTCAAAGTAATAAAAAAATGCTTTGAACTCTATTTTTTTATATAAAAAACTTATTTCACTAAAATTTTAAATGTGGTATAATGCTCGACAGAAGAAATGACTAGATGGAAAAGAGGAATAGAGAGAATGATAAAAAGTATAAAAAAGAATCTAAAACCTAAGATTCTTATAAGTAATTTAATCTTGATAATTGGTATAGTTATTTTTGTTACTTTATATGGAGCTGTCTTTGGAAGTGCTAATAGTCTTGTAGGGGTATGCGCCATAACTGCAATGCTTATGTTTGTAGATGTTCATTTAAGTTTAAAATTAAATGAAGCTATTATAACTACAGTGTTATCCTTTGTTCTTATGGGAGTTTCAAGTCAAATAGCTTCAATAAATCCATTTTTAGGATTTGTAGTGAATTTCATAAGCATATTTATAGTTTCATATTTAGTTACTAATGCTATGGAAACAAAGGCATATTTACCTTTTATACTTTGTTATGTATTTATAGAAGGAACTCCTATTACATGGAGTGAATTGCCAAGAAGACTTATAGCATTATTTGTTGGAGGAGCATTAATAGCTTTAGTTTATTATTTCAGTCATAGAAAAAAAGATGACTCTGATCATATGAATATAAGTGAAATGATAAAAACTATGAATAAAAACACCCTTCAATTTAACTTTTCACTAAGAATGGCACTGGCTGTATCCATAGCTATGTTACTTGGAAGCATACTTGGTTTTCAAAAATCAATGTGGATAAGCATTACTGCAATGTCAATAACTCAACCACATTTTGATGATACTAAGACTAGGGTTAAGGAAAGATTTTTTGGTACTTTAATAGGATCAGCAATATTTGTATTAATATTTGTTTATCTTGTACCACAACAGTTTAGTAGTATAGTTTTACTTATCCTAAGTTATATTTACACATTCATCAAGGAATATAAGATAAAGATGATATTCATAACCATGAGTTCTTTAGGGGCTGCAATGATTTTATTCCAACCAGGAGTTTCAGTACCTATGAGAATAGCTTTTATAGTAATGGGAATAGGTATAGCTTTAGTAGTAAATAAAGTTATCTATGGAAGACTAAAATTAGAGGAAAGCAATGAAGAATTAGATGAGACTATTAAAGATATAGATAAAGTAAATGATGAATTTTAGAGTGAATACACTATGCTAGAATTAGAGCTTTATAGAGCCAATTAAAGAGTATAAAGTTTAATTTTAGAAGAAGTATATTGTATTGATTAAAGTATATAAAATTAGCTTTTAAGAAAAGTATATTAAATATGCTTAAGCTAAATATCCACAATAATTAAAAATATATATTAAATTATTAAGAGGCTTGTACCAAAGTTACTAATTAATAGTAGTAATTTGGTACAAGCTTATTTATAATATATATTTAAGAGAAGAAATATAATATCAAAATTTACATAGAATAATATAAAATTTACAAAAAATTCATGAATAAAATAATTTGTTGAAAAAAGTAGAATTTAAATATGACTAATTATAGAAATTAACTATAGTATTCAATAAAAAAATTTTAGATAAACATTTAAAAACGTTTTATTTAAGTTGTATCCCTAAAACTGGAAAATGATAGAATGTAGTTTTTAAAATAATCTATTATAATATTTAATTTTATTAAATATTAATATGGTCTTTTAAAAAAAATATTAATATTTATATTATCTTATATATTTATGGTGTTTGTAAAATATAAGATTTATTATAATATATTATATGGAATATCAATTGAATTTAATTTTTATATAGGGAATTGTAAATTTAAATTTGTTATTTTATGTTTTTTTATAAAATATTAATGGAGGATTTTTATGGAACAAAAGATTGAAATTAAAGAGTATCTTCAACTTATAAGAAAGAGAATGAAGATAATAGTCGCTATAGTTATAGCATCTATATTGATTATTAGTATAAAAACATTTTTTTTTACAACACCAATATATGAAGCGCAAACAACTATAACAATAAACAATTTGTTAGGACAGCAAACACAACTAACAAAAGAAGATATTAATTATAATCAATTGCTAGGGGAAACATACAAACCGATTGTTAAGTCTAGAAAGGTAGCAGAAGAAATTAAGAAAAATTTAAATTTAGAAGAAAATTATTCAGAAATAAGTAATTCAATAGATATTAATTCAGTTAGTGGGCCTGTAATGATTATTACCGTTAGAAATACAGATCCAAAAGTCGCCAGAGAAATTGCAAATGAAGTTCCAATAGTTTTTGGAGAAGAATTGGAAAAAATTGCCAAAGTGAATGGCGTGCAAGTTATAGATGAAGCTTTATTGCCAACTAGACCAATAAGTCCAAATAAATTTAGAAATTTAGCTCTAGGTGGTATTATAGGAATAGTAATAGCAATATTTGTGGTTTTATTATTAGATTATTTTGATAATAAGATAAAAACACCAGAAGAATTAGAAAATACTTTAGATACTCCTTTACTTGGAGTTGTTCCTTTTGAAGACGAAGAAGAAAGAAAGAACTATGAAGGAAACGTAACTATAATTGGAAATCCCAAATCTCAAATTTCAGAAGCTTATAGAAATACGAGAACAAATATTCAATTTTCAAATTTAGATGAGAATTTAAATGTTATAGCAGTAACAAGCTCTAAGCCAAGTGAAGGAAAAAGCACAATTATTTCTAATATTGGAGCTGCTTTTGGAAATCTAGAAAATAAGAAGGTTTTAATAATAGATTGTGATTTGAGAAATCCAAGTATACATAGAATGTTTGGGCTAAGCAATGCAATTGGATTAACAGATGTTTTAATTGGAAGTAAAACATTTAAACAGTGTGTACAAAATACTGAAATTAAAAATTTAAAGGTTCTTACTACAGGAAATATACCAAATAATCCAGCAGAAATTTTAAATTCTAATAGAATGAGAAGCTTTGTAGAAGAAACAAAAGAACATTTTGATTATGTGTTTATAGATACTCCTCCAATAGGAATTGTAAGTGATGCTGGGATAGTATCAACTTATTCTGATGGAATTATAATAGTAGCTGCTTCAAATGAAGTGGATGATAATGTTATAAAGCTTGCAAAAGAGAGAATAGTTAAAGTAAATGCAAATATAATTGGATGTATATTAAATAAGTTTGATTACAAGAACCATAATGAATATGAGTATTATGGATATTATTATTCTGATGAAGGTAATAAAAGAAAAAAAAGAAAAAATAAATAGAAACATTTTTTATATTACATAAAAAGTGAAATATAACAACTTATCATTCATTAAGAAAGATAAGTTGTTATTTTGGACAAATACAATTAATTTTTAATTTATTTTCAAAGTTTATGTTATTGGTTAAGGGGGAAAAAAGTGTCGAACATAAGTAAAGCAAAAGGAATGTTATTAGTATTAATTGATATAGTACTTATAAACATAGCTTATATTTTTAGTATGCTTGTTAGATTTGCCTTTAATGGACCTGTGCTAGGAGATATTCCAGTAGACCAATGGAATTTGTATTTTAAATGGATGCCTCTTATAGTAGTAATATATGTTGTTTTATTTGCATCATTTAAAATGTATAAAAGCCTTTGGAGTTTTGCGGGTTTAGATGAAGTAATGAAAGGCGTTGCAGCTTGCATAGCAGGTTGTTTAATAAATGTTATTATTATGCTTTTCTTAAATCCTAGGATTCCTATGATGGTAACTTTATCAGCAGGAATATTAACAATGGTACTCACTATTGGGTTTAGACTTTCATTTAGGATGTATAGAAGGCTTGTAATCTATGGAACATTAAAGGGGATTGAATCACAAAAAAATGTTTTAATAATTGGAGCAGGTTCCTGTGGAAGATTAGTTATTAATGAAATGAAAAGAGAGACAGGAGCTGGATTTAAGCCTATAGGAGTTATAGATGATGATAGAAGTAAGCTTGGAACTTATATAAATGGAGTAAAAGTTTTAGGAAATAGAAATGATATAAAAAATATTGTTGAAAATCAAAGAGTTGATTTAATTTTAATAGCTATAGCATCAATAACTTCTGATGAAAAGAAAAAAATCATAGAAGCCTGCCATGAAACTAAGGTTAAAGTTAAAATAATGCCTGGAGTTTATGAAATGATAGGTGGTAAGGTTAACCTAACTAAGATGAGAGATGTTGACTTAAGAGATCTTTTAGGAAGAGAAGAGGTTAAGCTTAGCAAGGATGAAATAGCTAATTACATAAAAAATAAAAGAGTTTTAGTAACTGGTGGAGGGGGATCTATTGGTTCAGAACTTTGTAGACAAATAGCTAATTTTAATCCAAAGGAATTAATGATTTTAGATATTTATGAAAATAATGCTTATGATTTAGAAATGGAATTAAATAGAACACATCCAGAGCTTAAAAAGCAAGTAATCATAGCTTCAGTTAGAGATAAAGAAAAGTTGGATTCTATTTTTAGAAGTTTTAAACCACAAGTAGTATTCCATGCGGCGGCTCATAAACATGTTCCTTTAATGGAGACAAGCCCTGGAGAGGCAATAAAAAACAATGCTGGTGGAACTTTAAACACTGCGGAGTGTGCAGATAAGTATGGGGTGGAAAAATTTGTATTAATTTCAACTGATAAGGCTGTTAACCCAACTAATGTAATGGGAGCAACTAAGAGAATGTGTGAAATGATAATACAAGCTATAAATAAAAAAAGTAAAACAGATTTTGTTGCCGTTAGATTTGGAAATGTTCTTGGAAGCAATGGTTCAGTAATTCCTTTATTTAAAAAGCAAATAGCTGAAGGGGGACCAATTACCTTAACCAATAAGTATATAACAAGATATTTTATGCTTATTCCAGAGGCAGCTCAGTTAGTTCTTCAAGCAGGAGCATATGCTAATGGTGGAGAAATTTTTGTCTTAGATATGGGGAAACCAGTTAAAATATATGATTTAGCAAAGAATTTAATAAAGCTTTCAGGATATGAACCTTTTGATGATATAGATATTAAGATAGTTGGATTAAGACCAGGAGAAAAGCTTTATGAAGAACTTCTAATGGATGAAGAAGGATTAACGGAAACAAAGCATGAGAAGATTTTTATAGGAAGACCTGGAGATTTTGATTTTGAGGATATAAAAACAAATATAGAAGAACTTATTAATATAAGTAGATTTGGAACAGGGGAAGATATAAGAGATAAAATAGAAGAATTTGTTCCAACATATAACAGATTAGATAAAAAAGAGAAAAATGAAGTAGAGTCTACTAAGTTAGAAGTAGCAACTACTTTATAGATTAATTAGATATGGAGTGATAAAAGTGTCAGAAGAAAATAAGAGAATTTATTTAGCATCTCCTCATATGGGAGGATTAGAAGAAGTCTTTGTTAAGGAAGCTTTTGATACAAATTGGATAGCACCTTTAGGAGCAAATGTAGATGGTTTTGAAAAGGAATTATCAGAATATGTTGGAAGTAAGACTGGAGCTGCATTAGCTTCAGGGACAGCAGCTATACATATGGCGTTAAAGGCTGTTGGAGTTAAAAAAGGAGATAAGGTTTTTTGCTCAAGTTTAACTTTTGCAGCAAGTTGTAATCCAATAATTTATGAAGGTGGAATTCCTGTATTCATAGATTCTGAACCAGAAAGCCATAATATGTCACCAGTTGCTTTAGAAAAAGCATTTAAGGCTTATGAAGAAAAAGGAGAAATGCCTAAGGCTGTTATTGTTGTAAATCTTTATGGACAAAGTGCTGATATGGATAAAATTATGGAAATATGTAAAAAGTACAATGTTCCAATAATAGAGGATGCAGCAGAATCTTTAGGAGCTACTTATAAAGGAAAATATAGTGGAACATTTGGAGAGTATGGAATATATTCATTTAATGGAAACAAGATAATAACTACTTCTGGTGGAGGTATGTTAGTTTCTAATAATAAAGAAGGAATAGCTAAAGTAAGATTTTGGAGCACACAGGCTAGAGATAAAGCTAGACACTATGAACACACAGAACTTGGTTATAACTATAGAATGAGTAATATAGTAGCAGGAATAGGAAGAGGACAACTTAGAGTTTTAGAAGAGAGAATAGCTAAGAAAAAAGAAATTTTTGAAACTTATACAGAAGCTTTTAAAGATATAGAAGATATAGAAATGATGCCGGTGTGTGAGTATGGAGAGCCTAATTATTGGTTAACAACAATAACATTAAGTGAAAATTCTAAGGTTAAACCACTTGATATTATATTAGCTTTAGAAAAAGAGAACATAGAATCAAGACCAATATGGAAACCAATGCATATACAACCATATTATAAGGAATATGATTTCTATTCACATAATGATGAAGATGAGGTAAGTGTATCAGAAGATATATTCAATAGAGGAGTATGTTTACCATCTGATACAAAAATGAGTGATCATGATATGGATAGAGTTATAGGAATTATAAAAAATTTGTTTTAAAAGAGATGAATAAAATAGATAACAAAAAAGAAGTTTTAGTTTAGGGGATTTCGATGAATAAATTTGGATTATTTATTAAAAGAACTTTTGATATTATTGCATCATTAGGCGGGCTTATAGTTTTATCTCCAATTATGATTATATGTGCAATATTAATAAGGATTAATTTAGGAAGTCCAATATTTTTCAAACAAAAAAGAATTGGAAAAGATAATAAAGAGTTTGAAATGATTAAGTTTAGAACTATGAAGGATGCAGTAGATAAAGAAGGTAATCAACTTCCAGATGAGTTAAGGTTAACAAAAGTTGGACAAGTACTGAGAAGTTTAAGTATAGACGAGTTGCCAGAACTTATAAATATATTAAAAGGTGATATGAGTTTGATAGGACCAAGACCATTATTAGTAAAGTATCTGCCTCTATATAATGAAAGACAAATAAGAAGACATGAAGTTTTACCAGGATTAACAGGCTGGGCACAAGTTAATGGAAGGAATAATCTTACATGGAATGAAAAGTTTGAACTTGATGTTTATTATGTAGAAAATTGGAGCTTAAAACTAGACTTAAAGATATTCTTTTTAACCTTTTATAAAGTATTTAAAAGAGAAGGGATAAGTCAAGATGGACAAGCAACGATGGAATACTTTAATGGAAGCAATTAGTATTACCAAATAAATAGAATGAAATAGTTGTTAGATTTGAGGTGAATTATGAAGGATATTATCATTATTGGAGCTGGGGGAGTAGGTAAAGAAGTTGCTTTTATAATAGAGCAAGTTAACATTAAAACACCTAAGTGGAATATATTGGGGATTGTTGATGATGATAAAAGTTTATGGGGAACTGAAATAAATGGATATAAGGTTTTAGGTGGTTTAAGTGTTTTGGAAAAATTAAAAAATCAAGATATAAAGCCTTATATAGTCATAGCAATAGCCAACTATAAAATTAAGAAATCTATTGCAGAAAAATTAAAAGAAAACTTTAAATTTGCAACAATAATCCATCCAGATGTATTTATTCATGATTCAGTGAAAATTGGTGAGGGTACTGTGATTTACCCGCTTGTTATTATGACTACTAATATTATAGTAGGAAATCATGTAATAGTAAGTCCTAAATGTGGTATAGGTCATGATTCAATAATAAAGGATTATGTTTCACTTCTTTGGAATACTAATGTTTCAGGACACGATATCATAGAAGAGGGAGTATTAATGGGATCTGGATCTACTGTTATTCAAGGTAAAGTAATAGGTGAAGGAGCTATAGTAGGAGCGGGTGCAGTGGTTGTTAAGGATATTGACAAATATACAACTAATATAGGAATACCTTCAAGAATAGTTAACAATTAAAGTAATTTTAAGAATTATTTTAGGAGATTAATATTTAGTAGTTTTTTAGGAAGGTTTGAGTAGATGAAAAAAGTATTATATATAACAACGGTAAGTAGAACTATAAACGCTTTTTTAGTACCTCATATAGAAATGTTATTAGAAAATGGATACAAAGTAGAGTGTGCAACTTGTGTAGATAAGAAAGTTAATCAAGTATTAATTAATAAAGGTGTAAAAATATTTAATATCCCGTTTAGTAGAAGTCCATTAAGTTTTGGAAATATTAAAGCCTTTAAAGAACTTATAAAGATTCAAAAAGAAAATAAATATGATATTGTTCATGTTCATACTCCTGTTGCATCTATTTATGGAAGATTATTAAAGATAAGATTTCCTAAATTAAAAACAATATATACAGCTCATGGATATCACTTTTTAAAAGGTGGGCCAAAGCTTGGGTGGATTATATATTATCCAATAGAAAAGGTGATGGCTAAGCTAACTGATGTAACTATTAATATTAATAAAGAAGATTATGAAATAACAAAGACAAAGTTAAATCCTAAGAAATGTTACTTGGTTAATGGAGTAGGATTAGATTTAAATCAGTATAAACCATTAAGTAAAGAAAAACAAGAATCTAAGAGAAAAGAATTAGGGTTAGAAAAAGATGATTTTGTTGTAATTATGATTGCAGAACTTAATGAAAACAAAAATCAGATACAGCTTATAAAAGCAATTGAACTTTTAAAGGATAAATACCCTAATATAAGAGCTATATCTGTAGGAGAAGGGCATAAGTTTGAAGAATTGCAACAAGAAATTAATAATAGAGGATTAAAAAATAACTTTAAGTTATTAGGATTTAGAACAGATGTTAATGAACTGATTAATATAAGTAATATAGGAATACTTCTTTCTTATAGAGAGGGACTTCCAAGAAATATAATGGAACTTATGGCCAATGGGAAAAAAGTTATTGCTACTAATGTTAGAGGATGCAGAGATCTTGTTTGTAATGATAATATTGGGACTTTGGTTAATATTGGAAGTTTTAAAGAAACAGCTGAAGCAATTGAAAGATATTATTTAGATGATAAAAGTAGAGAAAAAGTATATGAAGCCTACAAATTTAGTGATTATGAGTATGGTGTAAGATATATTGAGTTATATGATATTGAAAATGTAGTTAAAGAATTAAAAAGTATTTATGGTTCTTTAAAATAGGAGGATATAGTTTTGAAAAGATGTTTACATATCTTACCAATGAATAAGTTGAGTGGGGCTGAAAAAATGGCGCTTTTAATATGTAAAAATATGAAGGGATATGAGCCTGTGGCAGTTTGTGGTGGAAATAATTTAAAAGAAGTTTTTGAGAAGAATGGTATAAAGACTTATTCTCTTAGATTTTCTAATAAGAAAATACTTAGTACTTTAAATGGATTAAAGAAGATTATTAAAGAAAATGATATAAAAATACTTCATGCTCATGATAATAATGCCTCATTAAATGCTTATTTAGTTAAGAAATTATATAGATTAGATATTAAAGTAATATCTCATATTCACAATTGTTATCCTTGGCTTAAAGGAAATAATTTTAATAAGAAGATTGATAAGTTTTTAAGACCGAGATATGACTATAACATAACTTGTGGAAAAATAGTTTATGATTTTTATAAAGAAAACACGAATTACTTTGAAGAGTATAAGACCTCAATATTGTCTAATGCAATGGATATTGAAGAAATAACGAAAGTTGATTTAAGTAAAAGTGAAGAAGTTATTAAGGAGTTTAATATTCCTAGAGATAAAACTATACTTGGATTTATTGGAAGGTTAGATGAACAAAAGGGGATTATACCTTTTATAGAAGAGTTTGCAAAACATAAAGAAGATTTTAGTGAGTGTAGAATACTTATTGTTGGAAATGGCTCTCAAGAGTATGAAGTAAAGAATCTTATAAGAGAATTAGGTTTAGAAGATTTATTTATTTTAGTAGGATTCCAGGCTGATATTTATAAGTTTTATCCTATAATAGATATATTTTTCTTGCCTTCACTATATGAAGGGTTACCTATGGTACTATTAGAAGCGATGGCATTTAAGAAAGCTGTTGTAAGTATGAATGTTGGAAGTATAGGTGAAGTTATTTTAGATGGGTACACTGGATTTTTAGTGGATAACAGTCTTAATGAATTTTTTTTAAAATTAAAAGTTATAAAAGAAAATTTAGAATTAAAAAATAAATTTGGAAATGAGGCATTTAGATATATTGAAAATAATTATAATATAGATGAATATGTAAGTAAAGCAGAAGAAATATATGATAATTTGCTTTAAATATTTGTTAGGAGAAAATTATGAATGATGATTTGAAAAATATAATTAATTCTGATTTGAGTAGATGGGGAGATGGGATAAATAAGAAAGCATTAATTAAGAATTTATTAATAAATCCAAATTTTAAATTTATTTATATTCATAGAAAGTGTAATTATTTTAGAAATAGGAATAAATTAAAGTATGTATTTTATAGATTAATATTATATAGACTTAATTTAAAGTTTGGATTTGAAATTTCTAATGTAGCCCAAATTGGAAAGGGGTTTAAGATAGATCATAGGGGGGCTATTATTATTAATCCCAATGCTGTAATTGGAAATAACGTTAATGTTACAGCTGGAGTTTTAATAGGGCAAGAAAATAGAGGAGGTAAGAGAGGTGCACCAGTTATAGGAAATAAGGTGTGGATAGGTGCAAATGCTACTATAGTTGGTAAAATTAAAATTGGAGATAATGTACTTATAGCACCAGGCTCTTATATTAATTTTAATGTTCCTAGCAATTCAATAGTAATAGGAAATCCTGGAATAGTAAAGAAATCTTTGAAAGCAACAGAGGGATATATTGGATGGATACTAGATGATTAAGGAGAAATATAGAATGAAAAAGACACTTACAATTTTTACACCAGCCTATAATAGGGCATATACAATACATAAGTGTTATGAAAGTTTAAAAAGGCAAACAAGTAAGGATTTTATATGGCTTGTAGTTGATGATGGTTCAACTGATGATACTAAAGATTTGATTTTAAAGTGGCAAGAAGAAGTTGATTTTGAAATAAGATATATTTACAAAGAAAATGGTGGTATGCACACTGCTCACAATACAGCTTATGAAAATATAGATACAGAATTAAACGTTTGTATAGATTCTGATGATTATATGACTGATGATGCTGTAGAAATAATAGTTTCTGAGTGGAAAAAAGTTAGAAATGAAAATATAGCTGGAATTGGAGCTTTGAATGTTTTTGAAGATAGAAAAGTAATAGGGTCTAAGTTTCCAGAAGATTTAAAGAAAGCTAAATATTTTGATATATATCATAAATATGGAGTGCGTGGAGACAAAAAGTTTATATATAGAACAGATTTAATTAGGAATTTTCCTTATCCAGAATTTAAAGATGAAAAATATGTAGGTTTAGATTATAAATATAAAAAACTTGATGAAAATTATGAACTTGCACTTATAAATGAAGTTGTGTGTATTGTTGAGTATATGGATGATGGATCTTCTAAAAATATGTTGAGACAGTATCGTAAAAATCCAAGGGGATGGTGTTTTTTTAGATTAGAAAATTTAAAGATACAAAATACTTCATTAAAGTATAAGTTTAAAGAGTATGTGCATTATGTTTCAAGTAAGTTAATACTTAAAGATTACTGTGTTTTGGAATGTTTACCCAATAAATTTTTAGGAGTTCTAGCAATACCATTTGGGATTTTACTTTATTTTTATATTATGAAGAATACAGAGAATTAAGAAAGTAGGAATTTAAATGAGTGTATTTTATATAACTTTAATTATAACATTTATTTTAGCTTTCTTAGCTAGAATTATGAAACAAAAAAATAATAAAATTTCAAATGTTTTTGTTTTTTTTATAATAATCCTGTTAGTTATTGTGGCTGGTAATCAAACTAATATAGGAGATACACCTCAATATATGACTATATATAGGAAGTTAGTTGTTAATCCAGCAAGTGTTGATTTAAATTATGATGGTGGATTTACATTTTTTATGATTATTTTAACTAAAATTTCTAAAGATCCACAGATATTAATAATAATATCGGCTATTATTATTAATTTAATAAATATAAAAATGTTTTTAAAATATGAAAGTTTATTAGAAATTCAATTATTTTTATATATAGCATCTGGTTATTATATAGTAACAATGAATGGAATAAGACAATGTATGGTAGCGGCTGTTTTTCTATATTCAACTAAATATATAGAACAAGGTAAGTTTTTAAAATACTGTATTATAACATTTATTTTAAGTATGTTCCATCAATCTGCTTTTATTATGATACCTGTATATTTTATTCTAAGGTGCAAACCCTGGTCTAAATTAACATTTGCAATAATAGGTGGTTCTATAGTAACTGTATTATCAATAAATAAATTTTTACCTTTACTATTTGAAGTTTTAAAAGGTACAAATTATTCACATTATGAAACTTATATTTCAGCTGGTAATGGAGGAGCAAATGTTATGAGAATTGCTATTGCAGCAGTACCAGTTGTTTTAGCATATATAAAACGAGATATTTTAGCTGAAAAATGGAAAAGTAGTGGTATTTTTGTAAATGCTGCGTTATTAAATATAGTATTTTTTATTTTCTCGACAGTAAATTGGATTTTTGCAAGATTTAATATATATTTTCAAATGTATACATTTATTTTATTAGCATATTTAATAAAAGAATGTTTTCCTAAAAAAGAAAAAAGATTACTTTATTTTAGTTGTATAGTATTTTATTTTATTGTGTTTTGGTATGAGTATGATAAATTAATGAATTTACAATATGTTTGGAATTCTAATTGGTTTAATATATTTGGTAATTAGGAGGTGGCTTAAAATAATGAAAATTAAGGTGTTGCAGTATACTGGAGCTATGAATAGAGGAGGTGCGGAAACCTTATTAATGAATTTATATAGAAATATAAATAGAGATAAATTTGAATTTAATTTTATTTCTCATTCAAAAGAAAAGAGCGATTATGATGATGAAATAATAAAGCTTGGAGGAAAAATAATATATATTGATAAACCAAGTATAAAAGATTTAAAAAAGTTTAGTAGAGACTTTAATAATGTTATTAAAAAGTATGGACCATATGATGTTATACATGCTCATGTACAACTTTTTAATGGTTTTGTTTTGAAAGAAGCAGCTAAAAATAATATAAAGATAAGAGTTAGTCATGCGCATTTAAATGGAGATTATTCAAAGAGTAGTTTCTCTAGAAAAATTTATGAAGTATATTCCAAATATCTTATTAATAAAAACTCTACATATAAAATTAGTTGTTCATATCCATCTGGAGAATATCTTTATAATGGAGATGATTTCTTGTTGCTAAATAATGCAGTAGATGTAAAGCAATTTGAATTTGATAATAAATGTGATGCTTTAAAAAAAGAATTAAAAATTAGCAGTTGTGAAAAAATTATTACTCATATTGGTACTTTTAAAGAGGCAAAAAATCATGATTTTATAGTGGATGTTTTCAAAAGAATAAATGAAAAGGATAAATCATATAAGCTTATTTTGGTAGGTAGAGGACAATTAGAAGACAAGATAAAACAAAAAGTTATAGATAATGGATTAGATGAATATGTTCATTTTTTAGGAGTAAGAGAAGATATACCATTAATATTTCAAAGTACTGATGTATTCTTTATGCCATCTATTCTTGAGGGATTACCAGTTGTACTTGTTGAAGCACAAGCAGCTGGGGTTAAGTGTGTTATTTCAGATCAAATACCAAATCAGTGTGATATGGGACTAGGATTAGTGAAGAGTCTATCTTTAGAAAAAGATTCTATTGAAGAATGGGCTGAAGAGGTAATGAATATTCCACATGATTATTTAACATTTGAGAAAAGAAAAAATGCTTTGCTAAATAATGGATTTGATTTAAGTAGGAATATAAAAGTTATTAGTGAAATTTATGAAAATAAGGTTGGTCAGTAATATGAATATTGTATTATATACTAATTCATTAGATTATGGAGGAGCATCAACTTTCTTTTTAAGATTAAATTCTGCTTTTTTACATAATAATGTTAATAGCAATATAATATCTTTTAATAATGAAAGAGGTAGTAATAGTACTAATTTATTAAAATGCAGTTTAAGAGAACGTATAGTATATTTAAGGAATAAACTTAAGGAAAAAGAAACAGATATAATTATAACTAATTATGGTTTAGAAACTCTTATGGCAAAATTGGTAACAATTGGGTTAAATAAAAAGGTTAAGATTATATCAGTAGTTCATGTTAGATCATTTATGTGGATTCCAGAGAGTATGAGCTTTATAAAAAAATATATATTTAAATTGCTAATAAAATTATCTTTTAAAATATGTGATAAATGTGTAGCAGTATCTAATGATTTACAAAAAGAAATTTTGGAAGAAGGATGGATTAATGAAGAGAAAATTGTGACAATTTATAATCCAGTTATAGAAGATGATTTTGAGATGTTACCTAAGGCGATTAAGTATAAAGAAGAAATTCATTTAGCTATTATTGGTTGGATATGGGATATAAAAAATCAAGAAGAAGCTATTAAAGCAATGTATGAATTAGGAGACAAAAGATATAAGCTTCATATAATTGGAGGAATTAAGGACCAAGCATATTATGAAAAGCTTATTAATATGATCAATGAATTTAAATTAGATGATCAAGTTTTTTTTGAAGGTATAAAAACAGATATATTTAAAGAATTAGAAAAAATAGATATATTATTATTAACTAGTAAGACAGAGGCATTACCTACAGTTATTATTGAAGCTTTAGCATGTGGTGTACCAGTTATATCAAGAGATTGTAAGGTTGGTCCTAGAGAAATTCTTGTAAATGGAGAGTATGGATTTTTATACGATAGTTTAGAAGAATTAACTCAAAAGATTAAAGAGTTATCAATGAATAATGAAAAATATAAACAACTTAGTTTTAAATCTATTAAAAGAGCTGCTGATTTTAGGTTTATTGAATCAATGAAAAAATATATATTTCTTATAGAAATATTGTAATAATTAATTTAGAGGTATTAATTAATGAAAAAAAAAGTTTTATTTGTATTAGAAGCCTTTGATAAAGGTGGAATAGAAAAAGTAACTTTAGATATTGTAAATAATTTAGATAAAGAAAAATATGACATAACTGTTAAAACTATATGGTTTGGTGGACATTGTCAATCTAAGGTAAAGAAATATATAAAAGTAGAGCCATTCTTTAAAAAATATAGAAAAGGAATTATGAGGTTATTTATATATTTACCTAAAAAACTTTTATATAAATTATATATAAAAGATAAATATGATATAGAAATAGCAGCTGGTGATGGAATTCCATCTAGAATAATAGCAGGATCTAGCAATAAAAATTCTAAAAAAGTGTCTTGGATTCATATGGATGTTTTAGAAAAAGGATCTCAGTTAAAAGAGTTAAGGAGTAAAGGTAAAGCCCGAAAATTTTATGAACCTTTTGACTTGATTGCATGTGTTTCTAATGAATGTAGAAAGAATTTTATAAAGAAATTTGGATTTAATTATAAAACTATCTGTGTTAATAATCCAATACCAAATAATCATATAATTAATGAATCTAATGAAAATATAGATATTGAATTTAATAGTGATGTAGTAAATATTGTAGCTGTAGGAAGATTAGCTAAGGAAAAGGGATTTGATAGACTTATTAATGTAGCAAAAAAATTAAGGGATGATAAATTGAAGTTTCATTTGTATATTATAGGAGACGGAAATGAGAAGGAATGGTTAAAAAAAAGTATTACAGAAAACAATTTAGAGAATTATATAAGTATATTAGGTTTTAAGAGCAATCCTTATAAGTACATGAAACATTCAGATATATTTATACTACCATCTAGATGTGAAGCTTATCCAACAGTTTTAATTGAAGCATGTATTTTAAAAGTACCAATTGTTGCAACTAGATGTTGTGGAGTAAGTGAAATTATTGGTGGAAATGAGTGGGCGTATGTAGTTGATAATAACGAACAAAGTATATATAAAGGAGCAAAGCAAATGATATCAAATAAGAATTTAATACAGTATTATAAAAGTGAAATGGAGAAAAATATATTTAAATTTGACTTTGAATATACACTTAAGAATTTTGAGAATAAGATTCTATAAAAATATATTTTTAAGTTTATTAATGTGTTGTGAAAAATAGTTTTAAATTAGTAAGGTTGTTAAATTTTTAATTTTATAAAAGTTTAAATAAATTTTATATTAGAATAGAGTGCTTGTGATAGCTTAGAAGGGAATATAAAGTATATTTTAGTCGAATGGCAACTAGGATATTTTAAATTAGTTTTATCCATTGTTTTTTATTTCTTGATTGATATAAATGTTTTTATTAAACAAATTGTATTATAAAGTGGTAAAAGAAGCAATCTTAAGTAAACTTAATAGAGTGATCTTTTATATGAGGAGAAAATAAATTATGTTAAATAAATTATCTTTTAATGTTGATAAATGGTCTATAAAAATAGGAGAAGTAAATACTTCATATGAAAATTTTAATAGATTGGATAAAAATATGAAGTGTTTAGCACACCTAAAACCTAACCATGTTAAAGATAGGAAAGCGATGTTTATAGCAGATCCATTTTTAATAGAATATCAAAACAAATGGTATTGCTTTTATGAGATTTTAGATAATTGTAGATATGAAGGAGTTATAGGATATTCTGAAAGTGTTGATGGATGTAAATGGATATATGGAGGTATTTGTTTAGAAGAAGATTGGCATTTATCATATCCATATGTTTTTAAGGATAAGGATAATATATATATGATTCCAGAATCAGCAAATTCAAAAGCTATAACATTATATAAGGCAAAAGTTTTCCCGAATAAGTGGGAAAAAATTAAGAATATAATTGAAGGAGAATATTTTGATTCAAGTATATGCTTTTATAATGATAAGTGGTGGATTTTTACTATGAAAGAGAATAATTTGTATATATTCTATTCTGATAATATAGAAGGACCATGGCTTGAACATAAAAAAAATCCAATTATAAGTAATAATAAAAATATTACTAGGCCTGGTGGGAGAATTATAAGTTTAAATAATAAATTAATACGTCATACGCAAGATTGTAATGATAATTATGGCAAATTAGTTAGGCAATATGAAATTATTAATTTAACTATATATGAATATAAAGAAAGAGAGATAGGTATTGTAATAAAAAATTCAGATAAAAAATTAACTTGGAATAGAGATGGAATGCATAACATAGATATTCAAGAAGTTAAAGGTGAAAAGTGCTTAATAGCAATTGATGGATACTATTGTAAAAAAGTGAATAGGATTGTAAATAAAGCGAAAAAAATTATTAATATGAAAGCATACTAAATTATAAGTTTAGTATGTAATATAGAGAGTGTGTTTATGAAAGAAAAAATAAGTATTATTGTACCAATTTATAAAGTTGAAAAATACATTAATAAGTGTATAGATAGTATATTAAATCAAACATATAAAAATATTGAAGTCATTCTAGTAGATGATGGTTCACCAGATAATTGTGGGAAAATATGTGATAAATATTTATTAAAAGACGATAGAATTAAAGTAATTCATAAAGAAAATGGTGGATTAAGTTCAGCTAGAAATGCTGGATTAGATATAGCGACAGGTGATTATATTGGATTTGTTGATAGTGATGACTGGATTGAAAGTAATATGTATGAAATTCTTATTAATAATGCTATTAAATATAATGCCGACGTATCAGTTGGAGGAGTAGTAGATTTATTAGAGGAAAATAATAAATATATAAAAATAAAGAGTACTTTTAATGGAATAACAGAGACAGTATGTTTAAATAAACAAGAAGCAATGAAAAAATTTTTTTTAGGCTCTTGGTCTGCATGGGATAAGCTTTATAAAAGAGAAGTTCATGAAGATTTAAGATTTCCTCAAGGAAAGATAAATGAAGATGAAGCTATAGCTATGCATGTATTAGATAAATGTAATAATGTAGTATATACTAATGAAGTTTTTTATAATTATATAAGAAGACCGAATAGTATTACAACGAGTAAATTTTCAGAAAAAAAATTAGACTGGTATAGAAATTGTAAATATAATTTAGAGTTTATAAAAGAAAAACAACCAGAATTAATTAAATATGCTTTATTACGTTTTTGTAATTCTATAATGTGGTCATTAAGGTGTATTTCATTGACAGATAACAATTTTAAAGATAGTACAAAATTGTTAGTAAAAGAACTAAAAGCTAATAAAAAAGATATCTTAAGTAATGAATTAATATCTAGAAAAGAAAAATTATGGATTAGATTAATACTGTGGACAAGTATAAATAATAATATAGCTATTTTTAGGATATTAAATAGAATCAATAATAAGAGATATAAAACTAATTCTTAAGATTGATAGGAGGAGAAATGGAAAAAAAGTCTTATGGAAATGAACTTTTACATTCTGTGTTACTTTCCGTTATGAAAGATGTAGATAAGGTATGTAAGGAAAATAATATAAATTATTATTTACATGCAGGAACCTTATTAGGTGCTGTACAACATAAAGGATTTATACCATGGGATGATGATGTAGATATAACTATGTTTTCAGATGATTATGAAAAATTCAGTGAATTAATGAAACTTGAGTTTTCAGATAAATATTTTATTCAAACATATAAAAGTGATTATTTTCATCCAGATAATAGAATGAAAATAAGAGTAAATGGAACGGCTTTCAATACATGTGGAGAATATGATGAAAAACTTAAAAGTAATGGGATATTTGTAGATATAGCACCACTATATAATGTGCCTAATAATAGGGTTTTAAGAAAAATACAGAAAAAATTAATATTTATTATTGATAGTATAATACAAATAAAATTAGGATTGATACAGCCAATAAGTATAAAATCAAAATTATTATTAAAACCATTATCAAAATTAGATAGAGTTTTTTTAGGAAGAACCATAGATTTAATAATGAAGAAAATGGGAAATAACAATTCTAGAGATGTAGGGACATTAAGTTGTACTTTCAGAAATGAGTATATGAATATTGATGGATATGAAAATGATATAAGACCAAAAGATTATTATAAAAATCCTATTTATATAGATTTTGAGGATACTAAATTTATGACTATTACTAATTATCATGAAGACTTATTAAAAAGATATGGGGAAAAATATATGGAACCATATCCAGAAGAAAAAAGGATAACTAAACATGGTTTAGAGGACTTTAAAATAAGCAGTGAAGTTAGAAAGAGGTTGAATTTATGAAATTTTTAATACATATTCCTCAACTTATATATGGTGGAGCTGAAAAAGTATTAGTTGATTTTGCTAATTATTTAGTTGAGAGAGGACATAATGTTGAAATATTAGAAACCTATGAAAAAGGCCTTTTAAAACACGAATTCGACTCAAGTATTACCTTTGATTCAATATGTAGTAAGGAATTTACTGAAAAATATTATGTTTCTTTAGAAAATTTATTGTCAGAAAAAAATATAATACAAAAGATTAAAAAATTTATAAAGAAAATATTCATAACTGTTATAGGGTATGAGAGATTAGCAAAAATTTTTGCTAACAAAAAATATAAGAATAAAGAGTATGATGTGGCTATTAATTATTTAGAAATAGAATCACCAAAGTTTATTATTAAGTCTATAAATGCTAAAAAATATTTACAATGGATTCATATAGATATAAGCAAAGTAAGTAATATAGGTTTCATTGATAAACAAGTTAAGTGGTATAAAAAATTAGATAATATAATTTGTGTATCTAATGTGTCAAAAGAATCTTTTAATAAAAGATATATTGAATTAAGAAATAAAACATCTGTTATTTATAACTTTTATAATGTGGATAAAATAAAAGAAATGTCTAAAGGTAATAATGTATTTAATAGTAATGATTTTAATATACTTTCAGTTGGTAGATTAGTAGAACAAAAAGGGTATGAAAGAGCAATAAACATATTTTATAGATTGAAACAAGATGGTTATTATTTTAAATGGTCGATTATAGGTGAAGGAATATTAAGAGATAAATTAGAGAAAAAGATAAAATTATTAGGTTTAGAGAAAGATATAAAATTATTAGGAATAAAGGAAAATCCATATCCTTATATAAAACAATGTGATTTGTTTTTTTTACCATCTTTATATGAGGGGTTTCCTACTGTTACAATAGAAGCAAAAATATTAGAAAAACCAGTATTGGCCACTGAAGTTAGTGGAATAAGAGAGCAAATAATAAATAATAAAACAGGATTAATAATTAAAAATGACGATAAGGAAATATATATAGCATTAAAAGAAATTCTTTCTAATAAGGAAATAATAAAAAATATAGTAAGTAATAGCAATTTATTAAATATTATAAGTAACTACAATAAGTATGAAATTTTAATTAATATGATTAATAAAAGTTAAAGGAGTTTATTTTGAAAGTAAAAAATAGTATATACAATATATTTTTTGGTATTTTAGGACAAGTAATAACGATATCATTAGGTTTAATTATACCAAGAATGTTTCTATTAAACTTAGGGTCTGAGGCAAATGGACTTATGTCTTCAATATCTCAAATTTTTATATATATAGGTTTGTTAGAGGCTGGAATAGGATCAGTTTCTATACAAGCTCTTTATAAACCTATAGCTAATAATGATAAAAATGCTATAAATAAAATAATGGCTGCTACTGAAAAATATTATTTAAAGGCAGGGTTTTATTATTTAATATGCATTGGGTTACTGGGGATAATTTATCCGATTGTAATTAAAAGTAAGTTTAATAAATTTGAAGTGTTTTTAGTTATTCTATTTACTGGGTTAAGTGGGGCTATTAATTTTTTATTTCAAGGAAAATTTAAGGTACTATTAACAGCAGAAGGGAAAAATTATGTAATAACAAATATAACTACAGTTCTAGGAGTAATATCTAGTTTAGTAAAAGTTATTTTAATATATTTAGGGTTTAATATAGTAGTAATACAATTTTCGTATTTTATTTTAGGAGTATTACAAATGATATTCTTTGAGATATATATGAAAAAAAATTACAAATGGATAAATACAAAAGTAGATCCAGATTATAAAGCAATTGAACAAAAAGGTTCAGCATTTATACATCAGATTTCTGCAATGATTTTTGCTAATACAGATGTACTTATTATAACTATATTTTGTGGATTAAAAGTTGCAAGTGTTTATTCTTTATACAATTTGATAATTACTTATATATCAGAATTTATATGGAGTATTAATAGTGGAGTTGTCTTTGTTTTAGGTCAGAAATATTATGAAAATAGAGAAGAATATATTAAACTAAATGAAGTATATGATACATATTATATGGCTATTACATTTTCAATATATACAATTGCTTATATATTAATATTACCTTTTATGAACTTATATACTAAAGGCGTTGCTGATATAAATTACGTAGATAATATATTACCTATCTTATTTATTTCTGTACAATTATTAAGTTGTGCAAGAACAGCAGCAAATAATGCTATAAATGTTGCAGGACACTTTAAAAATACAAAAAACAGATCAATATTGGAAGCTGCAATAAATATAATAGTATCATTAATATGTGTAAATATATTTGGGGTATATGGAGTACTTATTGGAACAATAGTAGCATTATTGTATAGAGTTAATGACATTATTCTATATAGTCATAAACATATATTATTTAAAAGTCCTAAGAAGACTTACCTTAGATGGGGAATAAACTTACTACTTATGATAAGTATAATTAATACAACAAGCAAATTCAATATAAATATTAGTACTTATATTGAATTTATTTATATTGGAATGATATTATGTGCTATTGTACTTCCTATTTTTCTTATAAGTAGTTCTATATTTAATAAAGAATGCTTTTATATAATTAAAGATTATATAAAATTAAAATTTAAGAAAAGGATTTTGAGGTGCAATAGAAATGATTAAGATAAAAAGAGAATCTAATTTTGAGTTGTTAAGAATTATATCCATGTTTATGATAGTGGTTTTACATGTATTAAATCATGGTGGTATATATAAAAGCACTAATATTTATAGTAATGATTTTATAATTGTTAATTTAATTGAATCTTTATCTATAGTAGGAGTTAATTGTTTTGTGCTTATATCTGGATACTTTGGTATAAATTCTAGATTTAGTTTTAGAAAGTGTATGAAAATATATATTCAAGTTATATTCTATTCAATAATTATCAATTATTTCGCTTTTGTAAGAGGTGTAATACCATTAGATAAGTATACTATTATAAAAATGATATTTCCAATAACAACAAAGGTATGGTGGTTCATTACTGTATATATAGTTTTATATTTATTATCTCCATATATTAATAAATTGATTAAATCTTTAAAATTTGAGGAAATAAATAAGCTTATAGTTATACTGTTTATAATATTAATAATATTATCCTCCTTGGTAATAATTCCAAATCCGATTGATAATAGTGGTGGATATAGTCTTTATAATTTTATATATTTATATATAATAGGTGCATATATAAAATTATATTATGATAATAAGAATTTTGATAAAAAGATAACATTTGGTGTTTATTTACTTTTAGTAGTGCTATTAAGTACTTTCAATGTTTGTATATCTAGATTTAAGGGTGCAGATTTGACAATATATCAGTATAATTTTTTACCTATATTTTTTAGTTCAATCAGTTTATTTTTATTTTTTAAAGAAATAAAAATTAGCAGTAAAGTGATAAACTTTATATCTTCACTTACTTTTGGGGTATATTTATTTCATGATAATCCAATTATAAGGCAAAATATATATAACTTTTTTGAGATTGAAGGAAAATTAAGTGGAGGTAAATTAATTTTATATATTGCTTTTGTTGCAATAAGCATTTATACAATATCATCAATTATAGAATTACTAAGAAAATTACTGTTTAAATTTATAATTAGTGCAAAAAATAGATTAAGTTAATATTTAGTTCGATAATATATTAAGAATTAATTTATAAAACTAGTATTAAGATTATTGATGTTTGTTCATTGAGTAATTTATTATAATAAATATTTTTGTTAAATAAATTTAGTAATAATACAATTAAGATAAGGTTAATTCATGATTTTATGTTATTATTTGTTTTAAAAATTTATCTTTATATTTAGATTTTAAATATTAATTATATTTTCTACATTATATTTAAATTTAATAACATAGATTATTATAAAAAGAAATGGAAGACTCATATGATATTTAACTATTATCATATTCTATTTATTACATAATAGATAAATTTTTCGGATTTATCAACGAGTGGCAGATTTGGATGATTGATAATATATGTTCAATTTTATACATGTGTTTAATACTTAAAGTTAGAGATGATAATAAAATAATGTATAAATAGTAATATATTTGTGTGTTTTAAAATATATGGATAAAAGAATATCTTAGAAATATGAATTAGTTAATTTGTGAAAGGTAAAGTTTGATTAAGTATTTGTAATAATTTAAAAAATACATGTAACAAATACATATAGATATTTTGTATGGATGGATTTTAGAAAATGTAAAAAAGTATTATATAATATTATTCAGTAACAATAAACAAAGGAGGAGAAAATGGACACTATTTTAACAAAAAATAAAAATCAAATATTAAAATTTATTGCAGTTATATTAATGATTTTGTTTCATACTTTTGCATTTCCTGAAAGAATCAGAAATTATAAAGTTATATCTATTATGGTTGTTAATAATATACCTATTGAAAGTTACATAGGTATATTTGGTGGAATATGTGTATCTATATTTATATTTTTAAGTGGATATGGAATGTATATTAAATATAGAGATAAAAAGAAAATATATAAACTTATATTTTATAAATTATTTAGATTTTATGTTAATTATTGGACTGTGTTTTTAATATTTATACCAATTGGAGTATTTATGAAAAAATATAGTTTTAATTTTAAATATATATTATTAAATTTTATTGGGTTAAAAAGTACTTATAATGGAGAATAGTGGTTTATTAGATTATATGTAATGCTAATATTATTATATCCATTGTTTACTTTTTTTATTAATAAATTTAATACATATATGATTCTTTCAGTATCTTTTATTATAAATATACTAGGTTTTGGTATTACAAAGTTTTTAATAATTTCAAAAAATAACTATATAATATTAGATTTAATTAGTATTTTATTAGGAGGACAATTTTTATTTATATTAGGAATATGTATAGCGAAATATGCAGTTTTTAATAAAATTACTGAAAAATTAAAATTTAAAAAAATACAGTATGTAATTTCTTGTATATTATTATCAATTTTAATTGGTATATTAGTTAACGTATCTATAGTTGGAGAGATTTCCAAATTAATTTTAGTACCTTTTTTGTGTTTTACAATAGCAAATAGTTTAGAAGATAATAATTCATTAAGTAAATTTGGAAAATACTCAACAAATATGTGGTTGACTCATAGTTTTTTTATATATTATTTATTCCAAGATACTACATTTAAATTTAAGTATTCAATTTTAATACTTTTATGGACTATATTTATCAGTATGCTATGTTCATCAATAATAAATAAAATAGTTAAGATAGAATTAAGACTAATTAAAATTTAAGATTATATATTTATTAATAAAATTTAGAAATTTGTTGGAATATTTAAAGTAGGTTATTGTTAATTATTATAAAAATATAAAATCAAGGGGATAAAAATGAATAAGAAAATAAGAAAAGCTATAATACCAGCAGCAGGTCTTGGTACTAGATTTTTACCTGCAACAAAGGCTCAACCTAAGGAGATGCTTCCAATAGTTGATAAGCCAACTATTCAATACATAATTGAGGAAGCTATAGCTTCAGGAATTGAAGAGATTCTTATTATTACAGGAAGAAGTAAAAAGTGTATTGAGGATCACTTTGATAAATCTGTTGAGCTTGAAATGGAACTTGAGAAATCAGGTAAGAATGAGCTTTTAGATTTGGTTAGGGATATATCAGATATGGTTGATATTCATTATATAAGACAAAAGGAGCCAAGAGGACTTGGACATGCTATACATTGTGCAAAGACTTTTGTAGGGGATGAACCTTTTGCTATACTACTTGGGGATGATGTAGTTTATAATAAGGAAACACCATGTTTAAAACAGTTAATTGATTGTTATAATGAGTATAAAACTAGTGTATTAGGAGTTCAAACTGTTCCAGAAAGTCATGTTTCTAAGTATGGAATAGTAGATGGAAAATATATTGAAGGAAAGGTTTATAAGGTTAAGGGATTGGTTGAAAAACCATCTGTTGAAGAAGCACCTTCAAATGTTGCTATATTAGGAAGATACATAGTAACTCCAAGAATATTTGATATTTTAGAAAATACTAAGCCTGGAAAAGGTGGAGAAATTCAATTAACAGATGCTCTTTTAGAACTTATGGGACAAGAAGCAATGTATGCTTATGACTTTGAGGGAAGAAGATATGATGTTGGAGATAAACTAGGTTTCTTAGAAGCTACTGTTGAATATGCGTTAAGAAGACCAGAGCTTAGAGAAGGATTTATTGAATATCTAAACAATTTATCAGAAAAAGAATCTTTATTTAAAAAAGAAGTTGAAAAAGAGATTATTACTGTATAATTTCCACTAATAGAATCCAGTAGAGAATTTAAATTAATTCTCTACTGGATTTTTTATATTTAATAAAAGTGGAATTTGGAATATTATAGATATATTTAAAGAAACTTAACATAATAATACAGCTTTTTCTCCTACTAAAGCATATTTAAATAGTGAAGAGGTTTTAATATGTATTTATTGTTAAAAAATAGAAAATCATTTGTTATTCTGTTGAAATGTAAATGTTTAAATGATAAGATGATTTTACAATAAATAACATAACTTTATATATTATGAAAAATAAAAACTATTTAATTTAAAATTAAAAACATAACTAGATATATTAATAGCTATTTTAAAAATTCTGCATTTTAAGGGGGATAATTAGGTATGGCAGAAAAGAAGCAAAGATTTATTAATAAGACTGCTAGGGAAATTAGACTTTTAGGGGAAAAGGGAAATAAGGAAGCTTTAAATGAGTTAATTATTAGGGGTAAAAAGGGTGATAAGTGTGCTATGGCTGAGATTGTTTCTATTTATGAAGGGTTAATTCATAAATACTCTACTAGGTTTTTTATTAATGGTTATGATGTTGATGATTTAAAGCAAATAGCTAGAAGTGTTATTATTGAATCCATAAGTAAATTTGATGGAGATCATGGTTCTGAGTTTATATTTTTTATTAGTACAAATGTTAAGAATAAACTTGGAACTATGTGTAAGAAGAAGGAGAATAGACTGGATTTTTCAAGTTTAGATAGTCCTATAGGGGAAGGTATTACTATTGGTGAGACAATTAAGGGTGAGATCTCCATAGAGGATGAATATGTTGAGAGAGAAAAAATGAGAGCTTTAGTAAAAGCTTTAGCTAATATTTCAAAAAGCGATAGGGAATTTATACTTTATGTATATAAAGATAGAGGAAACTTTCAGAAATATTGCCAAGAGCATAAGCATATTACCACTTATTCAAAAGCAAGATGGAGAAAGGAAAGAATACTAAAGAAACTTAGGGAAGAAATGAAAAACTTTGAATAATATGATTTAACTATAAAGATCAAAGGAAAAAATTATAGGAGAAACTTAATATGGATAAGATTTTTATGAATTATTAAAATAGACAATATCTTTTTTAGAAGAGAATTGTCTATTTTTATTTTTTTCTTTTAAATAAGAAGTGCTTTTTAAGTAGTATTTTGCCTATATATTAAAGAAATAATTTATATTAATAGTTTTTTTGTAGTTTAATCTATAACTTATATTGCTTTAAAATATGGGAGAATTAAAATAATAAGCTTTAAATTTATTATTAATATTACACTGTGAGCATAATATGCCCATATAAATTCATTATAATTTAAATATAAATTAGTTTATATTTTAGTATTAATTTTTGTTTATATTCTAGTTAGGAATTAAGATATTAGCTATTTTTATTTGGATTATGGAAGGTGAATTTATGAATAAGTTAAGAGAAAAGGGAGTTTCATTACTAGAGCCAAAGAATAAGGGGGTTCTTACAGTAAACTTTAAGCACCCTATTTTAAAGGATTATAAGGGAAATGGAAGAATTATAACTAAAAGTTTAGGTGCTGATGTAGGAAAGGATTATGAAGCAGCTAATAAGTTTATTGATGAAATTAAGAGCATTATAAATAATAGTGATTGTTATGAAAATTATTACGGATTTTTAAAAAGCTTAGAAAAGTATAGTGAGAAATCTATGAAAATTGTTTTTGATAATACTCATTTTATGGAAGAGTTTTATTATGATTTTAGAAAAAGTATTTTAGAAAAATTTATTGGAATTTCTCATAATAATATTAATAAGAAATTAGAAGAGGAATTAAAAGAGTTTTTTAAACTTCTTAAACTAGAAGAATTTGAATTAATGGATAATAGCAATAAATCCTTTGAAGTTTTTGTGGAAGAGGAGATTAAGTCTAGATTTAATTTTGAATTTAAAAAGAAAATTCAGTTATTAGGTGGGGATTATGAATATAGAAAGAAATTAATTTCTAATTTTATTGGATCAAGTGGAGAGTTTAATAAAACATATAAAAATACTAATGAAGCAAAAGAAGATAAATTGGTAAATAAGTTTTTTAATAATATGGTAGTACCAAATTTTGAAGTGCTTTTTAAACAGGATTCTAATAAGTTTAAATTTGTTGGAACTCCATATTCACAATGTATTATTAATAAAAAAATAGAGCTTAAGGGGATTTTGGAAGAGTTTTTATTTAGGATAAATAGTTTAGATAATAATTTTCAATATAAAATTGAGTTTAGAGAAAGAAAAAGTGGAAAAAGTTATGTTTTTAATAATAATGAGTTTTTAGTTAAGGGGAATTTGATTCATAATAAGGATTTAGATAAGCATTCTTTAGATAATATTGGAGAGCTAGCTTATATTTATTTTCATATAGGTTATAAAGAGAATTATAAAGAAAAGTCTCAAGAGGAATTAAAGTCAAAGTTTTTCTATATATTAGAGAGTCTTTTTAATGAGAAGGATAATCCTAATAGCAGCAGTTTAATATTTAGTGATATAAGATTAGAAGGAAATTTTAGGAGAGAAGAAATTTTACATAATAAAGAGAAGGATTTTATTTTAGCTGATTATAGTGGAAACATTAATGAATTTAGGAATCAATTATTAAGTTATGAGACTAGAAGAAATTTAGCTAGTAGTGATGAGATAATATGGCTTTTTAATAGTGAAGAAGAGGCTTTTGAAAGAAATTTAGAAGTTTTAAAATACTTAATTATAAATGGATATTTAAATAAAACTAATATATATATTCATGAAAAACCTATTTATAAGGATTATTTTTCTTCTGAATTTGATAATAGTGAAAGTAATTTTATGAATGTATTAAATGAAAAAGAGGCATATCATATGCCTAATATTTTTAATTCTTTTTTGAAAGATAACTTTCAAAATTTATTGGAGGAATTAGGAGAGGAAGAGGCTTCAATAATAATTAGGGGAAGAGAAGAGTATTATTTAAATTTAATAATGGAGAGAGTAATATTTCCTTGTGATGAAGAGAAAAAGATATTAAGTAATAAGGGCATAACAGAAAAAATAATAAATCAAAGTGAAGAAGTTTTAATAAATAAAATAAAAGAAAAAAGTTTTCTAATAAATGAGTATAAGCCATCTTATAAATATGGAAGATTAGCAATCTTATCCCTAGGAATTAACAGGAAAGTTAAGAGAGAATTTATAAGAAGAGTAAGAGGAAGCTATGATAAAAATCTTAAAGAATTTTCTTTAAGGATGGCTTATAACTTTGGAGGTAGAGAGTATAAAAGCCTATGCCCAGAGAGACTATTAGAAACTTCAATAAAAAATAGTATAAAAGCCTTTTTATTAAGCCCATATAAAATAAGAAAGGATATAAATATTTTAGAATTTGAAAAGTCCATAGAATATATTATGGAAAGTATAAGTGAGGAAATAATAGAAGAAGTTGAGATTTTAATAAGAGAAGATAACTTATTGAAATGGAAGGAAGCATCAGAGCTTTTAAAAGATGATATTATAGAGGGAAGAAATTTAATAGAAGAGATAATAGAAGAGACATTTGTAGTAAGTAATGATATTTTTAGAGAAGATAGAGTATTAAAAATAATAAAAGAGGTATTAAAAAATAATAGTATATTTAAAGCAATAAAGGGGGAATTTGCTATATAAATAGTATATAATTTGAATTTTTAAATAAATTTATGCTATAATTTAAGCTGTAATTTTTTGGTGAGGGAGAAGTTTAAATGAATATATTATTAACTGGTGGAATTGGCTATATAGGAAGCCATACAATAGTAGAATTATTAAGGGATGATAATAATTCCGTAGTTGTTATTGACAACTTAGTAAATAGTAGAAAAGAAGTTAAGGATACAGTTGAAAAAATAACAGGAAAGCATATAAAGTTTTATGAAGGCGATTTAGTAAATTTTGAAGATATAGATAAGGTTTTTAAAAATGAAAAAATAGATGCTGTTATACACTTTGCTTCTCTTAAGGCAGTAGGGGAATCAGTAGAAAAACCTTTAGAATATTATAATAACAATATTATTGGGACTTTAAATCTTTTAACAAGTATGAGAAATCATAATGTTAAGAAATTTATATTTAGTTCTTCAGCTACTGTTTATGGAGAAAGTGAAATAGTACCTGTACATGAAGGGCTTCAAGCAGGTTTTGCAACAAATCCATATGGTAGATGTAAGGCTATGATAGAGGATATTTTAAGAGATTTATATATATCGGATAATTCATGGGATATTGTACTTCTTAGATACTTTAATCCAGTTGGAGCTCATGAAAGTGGATTAATTGGAGAATTACCTAATGGAATACCAAATAACCTTATGCCTTATGTTTCAAAGGTGGCTGATGGTGAATTAGACTATGTAAGAGTATTTGGAGATGATTATAACACTCCAGATGGAACTGGTGTAAGGGATTATATACATGTTGTAGACTTAGCAAGAGGACATGTAGCAGCTATGAAAAAGTTAAAGGATGGTTCTGGAATTAGCACATATAATCTAGGAACTGGACAAGGATATTCTGTATTAGATATAATAAAAGCTTTTTCAAAGGCATCAGGTAAGGAAATACCTTATAAAATAGTAGATAGAAGAGCAGGAGATATTGCTATAAGTTTTGCAGATCCATTAAAGGCAGAAAAAGAGCTTGGATGGAAGGCTGAGAAAAATTTAGAGGACATGTGCAAAGACTTCTGGAAATGGCAATGCGTTGGAATGAAAAACTTTAAATAAACTTCATATTAAGATTTATTTTTAGCTAGGTTTGATTTTGAAATTACCTTAAAGACCTAACTTAATTTCGCAAAGAGTTGCTATTATCTACTTCAGAATAATAGCTAAAGCTTTTAAACTCGCTATGCTCAAACAATAAAAGCTTCTTAACGCTATTTTTCTTACGTATATAATGCAACACTAATTGCTTATTAAGATGGTCTTACAGGTCTATTTCAAAATCAAAGGCACTTTAAATGAGAACTTAATATTAAAATTTTGATTTACAAGGGGATAAGAGGATGAACAATAAAATAAGAAAAGCTATAATACCAGCAGCAGGTCTTGGTACTAGATTTTTACCTGCAACAAAGGCTCAGCCTAAGGAGATGCTTCCAATAGTTGATAAACCAACTATTCAATACATAATTGAGGAGGCTATAGCTTCAGGTATAGAGGAAATACTTGTTATTACAGGAAGAAGTAAAAAATCAATTGAAGATCACTTTGACCGTAATGTGGAACTTGAAATGGAACTTGAAAAGTCAGGGAAAACTGAACTTTTAGATTTAGTTAGAGATATATCAGATATGGTTGATATCCATTATATAAGACAAAAAGAACCAAGAGGACTTGGACATGCTATCTATTGTGCTAAGACTTTTGTAGGGGATGAGCCTTTTGCCATATTACTTGGTGATGATGTAGTTTATAATGAAGAAAAGCCATGCTTAAAGCAATTAATTGATTGTTATAATGAATATAGAACTAGTGTATTAGGTGTTCAAACTGTTCCAGAGGAGAATGTTTCTAAATACGGAATAGTTAATGGAAAACATATTGAAGGTAGAGTTTATAAAGTAAAAGGTTTAGTTGAGAAACCATCACCAGAAGAAGCACCTTCAAATGTTGCTATATTAGGAAGATATATAGTAACTCCAAGAATATTTGATATATTAGAAAACACAAAACCAGGTAAAGGTGGAGAAATTCAATTAACAGATGCACTTTTAGAGCTTATGAGCGAAGAAGCTATGTATGCTTATGACTTTGAAGGAAGAAGATATGATGTGGGAGATAAATTAGGATTCTTAGAAGCGACTGTTGAATACGCTTTAAGAAGACCAGATCTTAGAGATGGGTTTATTGATTACTTAAGAGAATTATCTGCTACAGAAAATATCTTTACTGAAGCAAATGGTAAAGAAAAAAAGGATAAAGAAGAAGAGCTTGTAACAGAAGCTTAATTTTAGAAAGCTGTATCAAAATAACTCATAAATAAACTTATAAATCCTTAATTAATTTCATTTATTTTTTAGTTAGGTTTGTAAGAGGTTTAAGGGGTTTTGATACAGCTTATTTTTGTAATTAATTTGATTAAAATAAAAATAAAGAGGCTATACTTAATAAAGTAATATAAAGCTATTTATTTTATGAGATTTTGATTTCTAAAGAATATAAGATTATATTAATTAATAATAGAAGTCTTTCTAGTATTAATACTGTATTTAGAAGTCAACATTAACTTAAATAATATATTAATTAAAATTTAGAATTAAAAGGAGAATTTATGATTATTATTTCCCAAAACACATTTTTAGTAGTAGGAATTATACTCTTTTGTTTATTTAGAGGAGCAATTAAAATTAAAGGAATAATTAAGGAAAAATACACATATAAGCAAATATATTCTAATGAAGAATTTATCTTTGATTTATTTTGTATTTACTTAATTGGAGTTGCTTCTAAGGTCTATTTTCCACTTACCATAGCTTGGGGAAATAAGCTTGTTTATAATCCACCAGAAGTTTGGCTTAGTCCTATGTGGAGTATAAAGCAAATATACCATCAAGGGGGAGTGGGAGATGTTATTTATCAGCTAATAGGAAACTCAATTATGTTAAGTCCAATGGCATTTTTTCTTTGCTATTTTTATAGTATAGATGAAGAAAAATTAACTTTAGGAAAAGGGATTATAGATAAAATAAATAAAATTTTAGAAAGCTTTGAATTACATAATAAAAAGAAGCTGAAAGAGGATTCATATATACCTTCATTAAATACAGTGTTGAAATTCTGCTTTTTTATGTCTTTATTCATAGAGAGTTCCCAGGTTATACTATCCTTAGTTTTTCCTAATACAAAAAGGTTTTTTGAAGTAAATGATCTTATGTGTAATACTTTAAGTGGAGTTTGGGGATATTATATTTATATTAAAGTTATTAAATTAGATATAATACCAAAAAGAATATTTAAGTTATAAAATAAAAAATATTTTCTTAAAATAACATTTGACTTATTAGAGAATTAGGAATATACTTAATACAAGTCAGAGAGATAATTTAATGACGCGGGATGGAGCAGCTGGTAGCTCGTCGGGCTCATAACCCGAAGGTCGTAGGTTCAAGTCCTGCTCCCGCAACCACAAAAAGTTCTACTTTTTAAGTAGAACTTTTTTTATTTTAAAAAATTATCTCTATACGTTTTTGGACTAATACCCTTAACTTTTTTAAATACTTTTGAAAAAGTTAATTGGTCATTATAACCTATAGATTTAGATATTGTTCCAACAGAGAGGTTTGTGTTTTTTAATAAAGAAGTGGCTTCATTAATTCTATAGTTTAATAAAAATTCTTGAGGTGAGAGTTTTAATGATTTTTTAAAAAGATGAGTCAGATAGCTTCTATTAAGACCAACAAAATTAGCAACATCGGTTATTTTTAAATTTGGATTCAAATAATTATTTTGCATAAATTCAATTGCTTTTTCAACATAAAAATCTGATATGTTATTCCTTTTTAAGGAGTTTTCATTTTTACTCATAGCCAATTTAGAGAGAAAAAGATATAATAGTCCTTGGATTTCAAGTTCATTTGAATAGTTCATTCTATTTAATTCAAACATTCTATTTATATAAATTTCTAGAGAATCATCCTCTGTATATTCAAAAATAAGATTATCTTCATTTAAATTAGCATAATTTAAGTATTTTTTTGCTTTAATACCATTAAAAGCAATCCACATATATGTCCAAGGATTATCTTTACTTGCTTTATAATAAGTAAGTGTATTGGGGCATATAAGGAACCCTTGATTTTTTCTAAGCCTATATGATTGGCCATTTACATAGTAGGTACCTTCTCCATCTATTATGTAATGAATTAAATAATTATTTCTAACAGCGGGTCCATAGGAATGACTAGGAAGACATTTTTCCATGCCACAATATCCTAAATATAAATCTAAAGAATTCTTTTCTTTAAGCTCAAGATATTTATGTTTATTAGACTCATTATATTCAAGAGTTTTCAATTTATCACATCCTAACTTATCTAACATTAATCCATATATAAATCACATTTATATATTTAATTTTAATACAATTCCTTATATAATTCTATTAAAGAATAAATTAGAGATAGACTATTGGTAATTTTGATTTAGCTTTTCATAGTAAGTTTAGTTTAAAGTAAAATTAATCCTTTTCATTTCATTTATAATGTTAAGGTTTTCTTTTAAGGTTAAAATCCATTTAAAAAAGTCTATATAAAAATATTAGTATTAATATAGGGGGAAGAGTTAATAACTAACTCTAGGAGAATCATGATTATAAATTATAATGAAAATTTAAAAACTTTTCATCTAAAAACAAAAAATACAAGTTATATTTTGAAAATGTTAGAAACAGGACATATAAGTCATTTATATTGGGGAAGAAAGTTAAAAGCTGATAACTTAGAGTATTTTGTTAGAAGAAGATGTTTTGGAAGTTTTTGTGCTGATACTGATAATATAAGTGGATTTCAGTTAGAGTTAATACCTCAGGAGTGTCCAACCTTTGGAGCTACTGATTTAAGAAGTCCAAGTTTAGAGTTTCAATATGAAGATGGTACATCAGCTACTGATTTAAGATATAAGTCACATAGAATTTACGAAGGAAAGCAAAGACTTTCAGGTTTACCAGCTGTGTATGTTGAAAGTGAGGAAGAGGCTACTTCTCTAGAAATAACTTTAGTTGATTCTTTAAAAAACTTAGAGGTTGTCTTAACATATAATGTTTTTGAAGATTTTGATGCTATTACAAGAAGTTTAAAGATAGTGAATAATAGTGGTGAAAAGATAAATATAGAGAGAGTTTTAAGTGCTAATGTAGATTTTACAACTGATGAATTTGATTTTATTCAGCTTTCAGGATCTTGGGGAAGAGAGAGACATATTCTTAGAAATCCTTTAAGAAGTGGAAGCCAAGCTATTGAAAGTAGAAGAGGGGCAAGTAGCCATGCTCAAAATCCTTTCATGGCCCTATGTAGTAAGGATACCAATGAAGAATATGGAGATGTTTATGGCTTTAACTTAGTTTATAGTGGAAACTTCTTAGCAAATGTGGAAGTTGATATGTATAGAAATGCAAGAGCTCAAATAGGAATAAATCCTTTCGATTTTAAATGGTTACTTGAGTCAAAAGAAGAGTTTCAAGCACCAGAGGTAGTTTTAGTTTATTCCTCAAAGGGACTAAATGGCATGTCTCAAATTTATCATAATCTTTATAGAAAGAGATTGTGTAGAGGAAATTATAGAGATAAGGTAAGACCTATACTTATAAATAACTGGGAAGCCACATATTTTGACTTTAATGAGGTTAAGATAAAGGAAATAGCTAAGGAAGCTTCAAAGTTAGGAATGGAACTTTTTGTTCTTGATGATGGATGGTTTGGAAATAGAAATGATGATAAAAGTTCCTTAGGAGATTGGTTTGTTAATGAGGAAAAATTAAAGGGTGGACTTAGTAAACTAGCTAAGGACATAAACAATATGGGTTTAGAGTTTGGATTATGGTTTGAGCCTGAGATGATTTCACCTATTAGTAAGCTTTATGAAAAGCATCCAAATTGGTGTATTCATATTCCAGGAAGAACTAGATCACAGGCAAGAAGTCAGTTAATATTAGACCTATCAATGAAAGAAGTATGTGATTATATAATAGAATCTATTAGCAAAATTCTTGAAAGTGCTAATATATCTTATGTTAAGTGGGATATGAATAGGAATATGACAGAGGTAGGTTCTTTAGAATTAACTTCAGAGAGACAAAGAGAAACAGCTCATAGATATATTTTGGGATTATATAGGGTTATGGAGGAAATAACAAGTAGATTCCCTAATGTATTATTTGAAAGTTGCTCAGGTGGTGGTGGAAGATTTGATCCAGGAATCCTTTATTATATGCCTCAAACTTGGACAAGTGATGATACAGATGCCATAGAAAGATTAAAAATACAGTTTGGAACATCTATGGTTTATCCTCCAATTTCCATGGGATGCCATGTTTCAGCAGTTCCTAATCATCAAGCTAATAGAATAACCCCACTTGAAACTAGGGGGGTATCTGCCATGGCTGGAAACTTTGGATATGAGCTTGATATAACTAAGTTAAGTGAGGAAGAAAAGGAAGAACTAAAGAAACAAATAAGTTTATATAAAGAAATTAGAGGAACTGTACAATTTGGAACCTTATATAGATTAAAGAGTCCATTTAATAGTAATGAAGTAGCATGGATGATGATTTCAGAAGATAAGAATGAGATTGTTGTAAGCTATGTTAGACAGTGGGCTTTAGTAAATGAAAGCTTTAGCAATTTAAAACTTACAGCTTTAGATAAGGATTCAGAGTATGAAATAATAGGAGAAGACACAATCCTTAGTGGAGATGAGCTTATGTATATAGGTTTAAATATTCCAGAACTTTATGGAGATTATGTTTCAAAACTTTGGAAGTTAAAGAAAAAAGATTTATAATAAGGATTTGTTTAAGCGTTAATGTGTTCAGTTATATACTTACAAATAACTTAAAGTTAAAAGCAAAACTTCAAGTTTATCTTTTTAATTTATATCTTTGAATAAAAAAGTGCTGTTTATCTTTAAGTAGAGAATTAATATGGTTATATATAACTTGAAGCATATTGAAAACAAACTTAAAATATAGTATAGAATAATAGTTCATAATTAACTTTTTTATATTTTTTTATAATATATAGGAGTTTAATTATGAACTTTTTTAAGTCATAATTAACTAAAGGAAAGATAAAATTACTAATAGAGATAAGGTTACACAGTCATGAAAAAGATATATTAAAATATGATTAAGTGTTACATAACAGCTTTTGTTTATGGTGATTTTTATGATTGGGGTTTTGTTGATATATACTCTATAGAGTCGACATTTGTAAATGAAACTACAGTTTCTTTAACGGATTAAGTTTTACAGGATTTATGTAAAACTTGTTTTGGGGGGATGAGTGTAAACATTATCACATTGTGCCATAAAAACCTTACATTATTCCATTTAATTAAAGCTAATAGTAATATATCATAAAGAAGTAATAACACATATAGCCATATTTTGTTTTATTTGGTTATAAAATTAAACTTGCTTAGGAGGAAATAGGGTGAAAAGGGGATTGAGAAATATTATTGCTATGACATTAGCAACATTCACAGTAGGAAGTTTTTTAACTGCATGTGGAAATGATAATTTAAAGAGTGGGAATAGTAGTGATGGAAATGTTATTTTAACATATAGTATTTGGGATAAAGGGCAAGAGCCAGCTATGAGAGCTATTGCTGATGCTTTTGAAAAAGAGAATCCTAATATAAAAATAAATGTTGAAATAACTCCATGGGATCAATATTGGATGAAAATGGATGCAGCTGCTCAGGGGGGAGCTTTGCCAGATATTTTTTGGATGCATTCTAGCCAAATAAGTAGATATGGCAGGAATAGGAAGCTTTTAGATTTAACAGATAGAATAAAGAATAGTAAAAAAATTAATTTAAATAATTATCCAGAAGGATTAGTAGAATTATATTCACCAGACAATAAAAACTATGCTATTCCTAAGGATTATGATACAACAGCACTTTGGTATAATAAGGCTTTGTTTGATGAGGCAGGAATTCCTTATCCAGATGAAACTTGGACTTGGGATACTTTATTAGAAACGGCAAAAAAACTTACTAATAAGGAAAATAAGATATATGGATTTGGAGCACCATTAAATAGTCATGAGGGTTATTACAACTTCATATTTCAAAATGGTGGATATATATTATCTGATGATAAGAAAAAATGTGGATATGATGATAAAAAAACTTTAGAAGCACTTAGATGGTATATTGATTTAGGACTTAAGGAAGGAGTATCACCAACTCAAAAGGAATTTGAGGAGGTTTCTCCTTTAACTTTATTTGAATCAGGAAAATTAGCAATGGGAATTTTTGGTTCATGGAATGTAGCAAATTTTAAGCAAAATGAATATGTAAGAGAAAATTGTGATATTGCAGGTCTTCCAATGGGAGAAAAGAGAGCTAGTGTTTATAATGGATTAGGAAATGCTATTGGCTATAATACTAAGCATCCTGAAGAAGCATGGAAATTTGTTGAATTTCTAGGTGGAAAAGAAGCTAATATTTTACAAGCTGAGTATGGAGCAGCAATACCAGCTTATAAAGGAATTGATGAGAAATGGGTTGAAGTAACTAAGGAATTTAATGCTAGGGCACATGTTGAGATGTTAGATTATGCAGAGATATTACCTTATTCCAATAGAACTGCTAGATGGAAAGTAATTGAGGATGATCTTTGGCCAAGAGTTTGGGCTGGACAAGCAAATTTAGATGAGGTTTCTAAGAGAATGGACAAAGATATAGAAGAAGTTTTGGCTGAGGATTAAAAATATATTTAATCACTTAATTAAATTAGAGGGAGTAAATGATTATGAATATATCAGTTAAAAGTAAGGAAAAATTAAAATTGAAACGTATAGAGAAGGAAGAATTGAAGTTTAATAAGAAGAATATGAAGGAGTGGGGTTGGGGATATGTTATGATAGCTCCAACAATAATTGGACTATTAATACTTAATATTTTTCCTGCAATAAAAACTTTTATTTTGAGTTTTCAAAAGACTGGAGACTTTGGAAATAACGTTTGGACAGGTTTAAGTAATTATAAAAAATTATTAACAGATGAAGTGGTGATTAGCGCAATAGGAAATACCTTTAAATATGCTATTATAGTTGTTCCTATAAGTATTATCTTATCTTTAATAGTAGCGGTTTTATTGAATCAGAATATTAAAGGGAAATCATTTTATAGAACAATATATTTTCTTCCAATGGTAGCAGCGCCAGCGGCAATAGCTATGATATGGAAGTGGCTTTTTAATTCTGAGTTTGGAATAATAAATCAAATTTTAAATTTAATAGGGATTAATGGTCCTATGTGGTTATCTGATTCTAAAACGGCCTTAATTTCTATTGCTGTAGTAGGTATATGGAGCTGTATAGGATATAACATGGTACTTTTATTAGCAGGTCTTCAAGAAATTCCAAAAGATTACTATGAAGCAGCAAATGTTGATGGGGCTGGTCCGATAAGAACATTTTTTAAGATTACATTACCTCTTTTATCGCCAACGATGTTTTTCGTAGTTGTAACAAGTGTAATAGGTTCACTTCAAGTTTTTGATACTATATTTATGATGATAGATAAAACTAATGTAGCAATAGAAGGAACTCAATCTTTAGTTTATCTTTTCTATAAATATTCTTTTGTTGTTAATGATCAAGGATATGGATCAGCTATTGTTATGCTTTTATTAGCAATTATAATGGTTATTACTTTTATTCAATTAAAGGTACAAAAGAAATGGGTGCATTATTAGAAAGGAGTTTAGAATTATGGATAAAAAAATTAAAACTAAGAAGATATTAATACATGGAGCACTTATATGTGGAGCGTTAATAATGATAGTACCCTTTTTATGGATGGTTTTAACTTCATTAAAAACTATGGGAGAGGCAACACAGGTTCCACCAAAAATTTTCCCAAGTAAACCTATGTATGAAAATTATTCAGAAGTTTCAAGATTATTACCTTTTGGTAAGTTTTATATGAATACAATAATTATGCTTATTTTTAGAGTTGTAGGATCTGTTTTCTTTAGTGCTATGGCTGCATATGCTTTTGCTAGGTTAAATTTTCCTGGGAAGAAAATATTTTTTGCATTAGTTTTATTTCAAATGATGATTCCAGCGCAAATTTTTATAGTTCCTCAATTTTTACTAGTTCAAAAGTTAGGATTATTAAATACTATTTCAGCTTTAGTCATTCCAGGTATAGTAAGTGCTTTTGGAACTTTCCTCTTAAGACAATTTTTTATGGGACTTCCTAAGGAGTTAGAAGAAGCGGCTAAGTTAGATGGGTGTAATACATGGCAAACTTTTTATAAAGTTATGTTGCCTTTAGCAAGATCTGGATTAGTTGCCTTAGGTATATTTACAGCGTTATTTGCATTCAAAGATCTTATGTGGCCATTAGTTGTTAATATGTCTGTTGATAAAATGACATTATCAGCTGGATTAGCATCATTACAAGGGCAATTTTCAACTAATTATCCTCAGCTTATGGCTGGTTCAGTACTTGCTATTTGGCCTATGTTAATTATATTTGTAATATTCCAAAGAAAATTCATAGAAGGAATAGCAACATCAGGCTCAAAATTATAAATAAAAGGCCCTGTTTTATTTGAGTGTTGATTTTCGAATTTAAGTAAACGCCATTTAAAACAGAGCCTAATTATATTTATAAACTTTTCTTAATTAACTTCTTTTGCAACAATTACTATTCTCGCGTTAACAAAATCATATCCACAGGTTATTAAAGTTAAGATTCTATCATTATACTTTAAATCTATGCCTTCTCTTTTAAATAGTGATTTTGCTTCTTGTTCTTTTAAATATTTTTCATAATCTTCTTTATTTAAAAATTTTGTTTTTATTTGAGATTCTAAGTCCTTAGCATTTTCTTGGTAAACTGAAAAAATTTCGAATGTTGATTTTTTTCCTTCTCTATAAAGAGTTACATATTTATTTGCATTGAAGAAATTCTCATTTTTAAAATGTTTAATTTGAGCAAACATAGTATCATTTCTCATGTTATGACCATAAACAACTATATTAGAATCATCATTTAAATTATTTTCTGAGTCAACAAAAATCGAACCTGAGAAGCTTTTTTCTTTGTTAAAGTTATGATGCAAGTAGAAATCATTATCTTTTCCTTGAACCACTGGAAAATCTATATTAGTTCCTTCAACTTTTATCCAAAATCTATAGTCTGGATTAATATTTTTTAAGTTCTTTTCACTTTCTGCATCCTGCTTATGTTCCTCTGGACTTTTATTAACAGAAGAATCAGATAGAGGAGAAAGACTTCTTAAGTTATCATAATCTCTTGAATCAGTATAATATCCTAAACGTTTTTGATATATTTTCATTGCACAAAAGAAAATTATAATTAATAGAATTAAACTTATTATTTTTTTAATTCTTAATGAATTTTTCATAATACTCACCTCTAAATAACGAATTAAATTTTCCCAATAAAACTACGATAATTTCAATATTACACCAATTTATTAGTTAATACAACAATAGATTTTTATATTTAAAAATTTACATTTACGTAATAAAACATGCAATTCACGCTATATGTATTGAGATGATTTACTTAAGATGTTATAAATAATCTGCAAACAATATTTTACATATCTGTAAAGTTGAAAAGGAAGAAAAGGAATAATTATGAAAAAAGGTATAAAAATTTTTTATAATATTTTATTTTATGGTTTTTTAACTATACTTATAGCATTTTTACTTTTAGGTTTTTTTGCTAAGAAAAGTGATTCTGGAATTAGTATAGGAGGATATAGAGTTTATGATATTTTAACTGGAAGTATGAGTCCTACTATAAAGCCAGGAAATTTGGTAGTTGTAAAGGAAACATTACCAAATGAGGTAAAGAAAAATGATGTTATAACTTTTAAAAGTGACATAACTAATAATGTTACAACTCATAGAGCTATAGACATAGTTAATAGTGATGGAAAAACTGAATTTATAACAAAAGGTGATGCAAATAATACTCAAGATCCTGTACCTTTAGATGAAAAATTACTTGTTGGAAAGGTTGTTTTTCAAGTGCCATATTTAGGTGCATTTTTAAGTAGCTTACAAAAAAACAAGTTAATATTTATAGGTTTACTTGTAGTTATTATCTTAATTGATTTTATATTCAATAAATCTTTAGGAGCAAGAAAGAAAAGTTAGATTTAAATTATAAGAATAATATAAATAATTTATAAACTGGGAGGTAATTTAAATTGAGTAAGAAGAAAATAATAGGCTTATGTATAGCCGGTGTTTTAGCAGTAGGAAGTATAGGAGGATCTTTAGCTTGGTTTACATCAAGTGATTCTGTAACAAACCAATTTTCAACAGCAAGTACAGATAAGCCTAGCGATCCAAATTCAGGAATAAAAATACATGAAGATTTCAATAAGGAAGATGCTGATAATACATTACCAGGTGATAATGTAACAAAACAAGTTAATGTAATCAATAAAGCTACATATGATCAATTAATTAGAGTTAAGATAAAAAAAGTATGGAAAGATGCTAATGGAGAAGAAAATACTAAGTTAAATACAGATAATATAATTTTAAACTTTGAAAAGAATTTAACTGATTCTAATAAGCCTGAAGAAGGAAAATGGATAGAAGGTTCTGATGGATATTATTACTATAATGGAATAGTTAATCCAAAGGGACAAACTGCAAACTTATTAGAAAGTGTTACATTATCAAAAGATACTACAAATGAATTTAAAGGATTAAAATTTGATGTAGTTGTTGATTCAGAAGGTGTACAAGCTGCTAATGGTGCAGTAAATGATTCTTGGAAAGATGCACCACAAGTTATAAAAGATTTAGGTGCAGGCACTAATGCACATAAATAAGTAATATTTTAAATTAAGTTATAACCATGATGCAAGGAGTGAAAAGGATGAAGAATCTAATAAAATCCTTTTTATTTACTATGGCATTTCTTTTAATAATATGTAAGCCAGGGGTTGCAAGTACATTTGCAACCCCTAATGTTGAATTAGAAGGAAATGCTGATGGTATAGTATTCATTCAGGGAGATGAGCCCTTTTTATGGTCAGATAATATTCTTCCAGGAGATAAGCTTGAAAGAAATATTTTATTAAATAACAAGCATAAGGATTCTTATAAAATATTTATGAGAGCTGAAAGAATCAGTAAAAAGGAAAGTTATGATTTATTAGAGAAGATAGAGCTTAAGGTAATATATGATGGGAATTGTATATATGATGGATTTGTTAGTGGGCAGAATGGATTAGAAAATAACATTTACTTAGGAGAAGTAAAGCCAGGTGAGTCTAAAAAACTTGAGGCTTTTGCAGAGTTTCCTGGAAAAGAAGCAGGCAATGAATATAAAAATAAAAAAGCACAAGTTGATTGGGTTTTTACTGCTGTTAAGGATAGTTATGGAAAAGAAGATAATTCATTATATATGGATAGCTGTAAAAAAAGTGGTGTAATTAATAGTGAGGATAAGATAGATAAAAAAATAATTGTTCCACATACTGGTGACACTGGTGTTGGAATATATTTAATATTAATAATAATTTCTTGTTTACTATTAGCAATAGTAAATAGTAAGAGAAAAGAAAAAAATTAGTATTTATAGATGAGGTAATTGATGTGAAGAAAAATAGATTTTTTAAGGTTTTAATAGGATTTGTTATTATTACCAGTATATTTTCTATTACAGTATTTGCTAAATATTTTACTTCTTCAGATAATGTTGTAAACAACTTGGGAACTGGAAGTATTAGTGTTAAGATTGCTGAGAGGTTTAAACAAAATGAGACTTGGAATGGAAATGAAATTAGTAAAAATGTAAAAGTGAAGAATACTGGGGATAATGGTGAACTTGTCAGAGTTAGTATAACACCTAGATGGATTGATGAAGATGGAAATCCTTGGCCTGGAGATATTAATTTAGTTACTTTAAATTTAAAAAATATAGTAGACTCAAGTAATAAAGATAAGAATGAAGGCAATCTTTGGATAGATGGAAAAGATGGGTATTATTATTATTCAAGTATTTTGCCTAATGGAAGCAAAGATGATATTGATGCAGAAAAAAATAATAAATTTGATGCAGCAAGTAGATATGAGGATTCATTAACTACTAATAAGGATGGAAGTACAAAAAGTAACTATAGTTCAGAAATATTAAGTTCAGTAAGTTTAAACTTAAATGGTTTAAGTGAATATGAAAGAAGTAGATATAAGGGAAAAAAATTAGTGGTAGATGTAAATGTAGAAGCAATTGCACCAAAGAAATCAGAAATTTCATCAAAATGGAATGAGATAAATAATGATGTTAAAAATGATTTAGAATCAATTTGTAATTAAAAAAGTAAGGTGAATTAATATGAAGATAAGTAAGAAGATAATATTGATTTTAGTTGCAATGTTTTTAAGTTTAAATTTCCCTTATAAAGTAACTAAGGCAGTAAATGTAAATAAAGTAGAGGGAGATTCAAAGTGGATACAGACTAAAAGTAAAGTTGATTTACTTAAAACAGCTACAGATTTAGGAAATGGGGAGTATGAAATATCATTAAAACTTAAAGGGAATAAGAGATCAATAGTAAATCCTGTAGATATTATTATGGTAGCTGATAAATCAGGAAGTATGGAATATGAAATGCCAATTTTAAAAAGGGCTATGAAAAATTTTTTAGATGATATTGAAGGTTCATTTGGAGATTATGCAAGAGTTTCAGTTATAACATTTTCGGGGGTTGAGCGTGGTTCATGGAGTCGTTATTATGGAGATTATGTAACTATAGGGGATGAAAGCGATGCTCAGAAATTATGTGATTTTAGTAGCAACTATTCAGAGATAAAGAATAGAATTAATCAAATTGATGCAGTTGGTGGAACAAATACAGAGGCAGCTTTATGGCTAACTTATAAGCAACTACAAAATATACCAAAAGATCACAAAAAATATGTTGTGTTTTTCACAGATGGTATGCCAACAGAAATTTTAAATGAATATATACCATATTCACAATATTATATAAACAAAATTATAATTCCTAAAACAATAGATTATTTTAATAGGCTAGGATTTAGAGATAAAAATAAAGTTAAGTTTTATTCTATTGGATTATTTAGTGGAAGAAAAAATTATTATGAAGAGTATATAGCAAAGGCGTTTATAAGTTACATAAATAACTCTGGAGCATATTTTATTACAGATGGTAGTCAGAGGTTAGATTCGGTTTATAATGACATAGCAATGAATATAATTAATGAAAATAGAATTATGGATGATGCAATTCTTACTGATATAGTTCCTAATAATTTTGAAATAGTAGAGAATGCCTATGGACAAGGGAAAACATCTATAGCTACTACTTTAAATACCGATAATAATTCTAAGGATAAAAAAGAGTTGAAAATTAGACAACCTAAAGTTACAAGTGCAAATTCAGAAGGAAAGTTAACATGGAATTTAGGTACAGTGAATTATAGCGGTATGGAGGTAAAGTTTAAAATAAGATTAAAAGATAAGTATTATGGTGGTGAAGATATTCCTACAAACACAAAAGCAACTATAAATTTTTATGATCCGTTAGACTCTAAAAAGACTAGAATAAATGAAGAGTTTAATATACCTAAAGTAACTATTCCTTATCAAAAAGGAACTATTAGTGTAAGTAAAGAAATCGATGGCAATAGTGATTCAAAAGGTAAATATAATAATGAAACGTTCACTATATGTCTTAATGGCGGAGATAAGGGTAAATATTATTTAAATGTATCTCCAAATGGAAAGACTTCTGTTATGAAATTTTATATAAAAGATATGAAAACAGATATATCTAATAATAAAGATTTATCTATAAATTATTTAGTAGCTGGAGAATATAAGATTGAAGAGATAGATAGATTAAATTCTGATTTAAGTACTATAGAGGTAAATGGTGTTAAGCTTGAAAAAAATAATTATAAATTTACGTTAGACAAAGATAATAAAGACATAAAGATAGTGATAAAAAATAAAATAAAAAATAATAATGGTTTTTATGATGAAGATAAAATAGAAAACTCATTTGGAGTTTTTGAAGGTTAAGTTAAATATTATTAATGATTTAAAGTTCTATTTTAATTTAAATATTTAAAATAGAACTTTTTGTTGTCTAAAAATATATTTTGAGAATAATAAGTAGAAACTACTATAGAAAAGAAATGAAATTTCATGGAATATTTTAAAAAAGACTCGAAAAAACAATGTGAATTATTAATATTAACTTAAAAACAATTTAAATTTATATATTTTTTGTGAAATAATTGAATAAATTTTGAATAATTATTATAATTTATATGTAATATAATGTTATGGAGGTAAAATTATGTTAAATATAGCAATATGCGATGATGAAAAAGTCCAGCGTAATATATTGAAGGATATGTTATATAAAATATGCAATAAAAATAACATGGATGTCATCATTGATGAATTTTGCTCAGGAGTAGATTTGTTAAATGTATATAAAAGAAATACAAAAAAATATAGTATAGTTTTTTGCGATATACTCATGGATGAAATGAATGGAATAGAATTGTTAAGAAAAATTGGAGAATTAGATGCGTTTATACAAGCTATTTTGATAACTGGAAGTGAGGAGTATGTTTTTCAAGGATATGATGTGGGAGCATTAAATTATTTAATGAAACCTGTTTCTTTTGAAAAATTAGAAAAAGAATTTTTAAGAGCTATAAAGAGTTTAAATTTTACTAGCCCATCTAGATATGCAATAAATATAAATGGAAAAACTAATTTTATAGACCTATCAGAAGTATTATTTTTTGAGGTTAATAACAAGACCATTACTGCCAATTTAGAAAAAGAGAGTATAGATTTCAATATGAAAATAGCAACATTAGAAGAAGAACTGAAAAGTAGAAATTTTTTAAGATGTCATAGGAGTTATTTAGTCAATATTTCACATATAGATTCTATTTTGCAAAATAAAATTATATTAAAAAATAGCGTTGAAATACCTGTTGGAAGAGTTTATAAAAAAGAGTTAAAAACATTCTTAATGAATAGAATAGGCGATATGTAATTTTATGTACGTACGGAATGTTATAGAATTATTTTATGTAATATATATTTCTTTTATTGGTATTTCTAGCTTTTTTTATTTAGATAAGAAAATTGATCTGAAAAAGAGAGTGTTGACTACAATTATTTTAAATTTTTTTCTTTTACTTATTAATTATATTTTTTATATTAATGAGCTTTCCTGTTTTTTTGAAGCTTTAATTATATATATATACTATGTATATTTATATAAAAAAAATACAACGTCTATATTAATGTCTTCCATATATTTATTAAATCTTTCATTGGGAAAATACATACTAATGTTTATATATTCAGTTATGATTTTTGATTTAGAAGTGTTGAAAATCATGAATAATATTATGTTTCTTTGCTTCATAATACTTTTAATATTAATGATTACAGTAGTTGTATTTATAGTAAACTTCTTTAAAGAGTGTATTATAAATGTAAATGACTTAACAATAAAAAAACAAACTAAACTGGTATTTGCAATTGGAATAGCTGTTTTATTATCTGAAAAAGTTTTTGATAATATTGCATTAAATGCAGGGTTAGTATATAGAGTTAATATAAGTACAATTAGTATAGCTATAAATTTAGCAATAATACACTTTATTACATACAAGAGGTTTAAGGAATATAAGGCTAATTCTCAAATAAATATTCTGGAGAAACAATTAGATTATCAAAAAAATTATTATGAGAAGGTAATTAATAACTATGGTGAGGCGAGAAAAGCCCTTCATGATATGAATAATCATATGAGTGTTATTAAGTATTTTTTAGAAAATAAAGATTATAAGAATATGGATGATTATATACAATCCTTAAGTGAGAGGATTGTTACAAATAAGGATAATAATATATGTAGCAATAAGGTTATAAATGCTATATGTCTTGATAAACGTGAGAGGTGTAAAAAAGAAGGAATTAATATAAGATTTGATATTATTATAAACAAGAAGCTAAAGATTGATGACTTAGATTTATGCATTGTTCTAGGAAATTTAATTGATAATGCTATAGAAGCTTGTGAAAAAATAAATGATAAAGAGGTTCAAAAGGTTATTCAAGTTAGTGCTAGAATTTATCTAAATCAAATTTATATTAAGGTAATTAATTCAAAGAATAATAAAGTTGAAAAGAGAAACAACAAATTTTTAACTAGTAAAAAGGATAAGAAGAATCACGGAATAGGCTTAGAAAATGTAAAAGAATCAGTGCATAAAAATCATGGAGATATTGAAATTAAAGATTCAAAGAATACTTTTGAAGTAAGTTTATATATGAAATGTTAAGTTTGTATTTTACATAAATTAATCAAGAATATTTATAAGATTATTTTAGAAATTTTTGGCTAAAGTTCATAAATTATAAATATAAATTGCAATTTATACTGTAAAAAAGACCAATTTTTATGTAAAATATATAGTATATAACAATTTATCTCACAAATAAAAATATGGAGGAAAAATATGAAGAATGGAAGAAGAGTTAAAAATCCTAAAAGAAATTCTTCTAGTAGAAGTAAATCTAAGGTTCTAGATATTTCAATAATAATTTTAATAATAGCTTTAGTATTAGTTATAGCTGTTGGAACCATAAGGGATAAGAAGACTTTAGCTAAAAATATGGAAATTTATAGCTCAGATTCAAGTAATAACTCTGAAGATAATAAAAAGCAAGCGACCACATCAAATCCTTATGAAAAAATAAAAAAAGGTGAAGAAGTCAATATTTTAGTTTTAGGTAATGGTGTAGGACTTAGTGAAGGAAAAACAGATGAAAGTGGTAATTGGACAAGTAGTCTTTCTAAATGGTTAGAAGAAACATATAAATCAAAGGCTAATATAACAAATTTATCACAAGATAAAGCTACAGTTAAAGTAGGTTTAGAGGAACTAGAGAAAAATAAAGATAATTTTGATTTAGCTTACATAATATTTGGTGAAAATGATCAAAAGGAAATTAAACCTAATGAATTCAAAGAAGATTATGAAAAAATAATTAAGAATTTAAAGGAAAGAAATAAAAATATCTCTATAGTTCCTATAATAGAGAATTCTCTTAGAAAGAAAAATGAATATACAACTATAATTGAAGACATTGGAAAAGATAATGATATAAAGGTTTTAGATATGGCTACAGTATTTACAAAGGACCCAGCCCCTTATGCTAAATTAACAACTAAGGGTGGAATATATCCAAATAACGTAGGATATAGCCTATATTTTTCTAACATAAAATCTTTAATAGAAGCTAATATAGCAGCTTTAAATTAATATAAGTTATTTATATTTTAGAAAAGATTAAGTTTAGAGGGAATTTTAGAAAAGTAAAATATTTTATTACTAAGCAATTTATAAATATCACATTTATAGTATATTAATTATTCTAGTTAATAAAGAATAGTTGGTATATAAATGTGATATTTTTTTATTTAAGTAAAATTTAATTTTATAGGGATATTAAATTTAAGATGGTTAAATATTTATCTTTGTATTTTGTATTTAAAAGGGTTATTTTACTTAAATATACTTTAAAATTGACTTTAAATGCTTTGGAATGATAATATACTTAGGTAAATTTAACATATTTATAAAGTAATTAGGGGTTTTTGTTTGTATGATGTTAAATTAACGTAAGGAAAGTTGGTGAATTTTATTAGGGATTTATTAAATGAGAATAATATAATTCTCAAGGCTAAGGCTTTTAACAAAGAAGAGGCAGTTAGATTGGCTGCGGAGCCTCTTTTAAAAGATGGAAGTATAACAGAGGAATATGTAAAAGATATTTTAGAGAAAATCAATGACTTAGGACCATATATGGCAATTATGCCAGGAGTGGTTATTGCTCATTCTAGACCAGGTGATTATGTGTTTAAAGAGTGTATTAGCATGCTTACTTTAGAAAATCCAGTTGAATTTGGTCATGAAGATAATGATCCAATAGAAATAATTTTTGTTATTGGAGCAAAGGAAAATACAGGTCATTTAGATGCTCTACAAGATTTAGCTAGAGTTCTAATAAATGAGGATTCTGTTAATAAAATTAAAAATGCTCAAAATAAAGAAGAGATAATGGAGCTTTTTATGTAATTTATTAAACTTTTCAAAAAGTAACTTATAAAATATTTTAAATTAGTATATTTTATAAGTAATATTTATTTGTAGATAAGTTTTAAGAGAGGAATTGACTTCTAAGGGATAAGTATTAAAAGGATCTTTTGAAATTTAAATCTATCTATATACTATGGAGAGGAGGGGATGTAGGTGAAAATTATGACTGTATGTGGATTTGGAGTTGGAACAAGTTTACTTTTAAAAATGACAGTTGATTCAATTCTTGAAGAGGAAGGAATAAATGGTGAGGTTGAAGCTAGTGATATGACTTCAGCATGTGGAAATTCTGCGGACTTAATTTTAATATCAAAAGAAATTGGAGAAGAGATAGAAGGGCAAGTAAGTGGAAAACTTGTTTATATATCAAACTTTATGGATAAAGAAGAAGTAAAGGAAAAGATTTTAAAAGCTATAAGAAATTAAGAAAAATTAAATTAGATTAAATAAAAAGGAATTATTAAAAATGAAAGAAATATTAGATTTTTGTGTAAGTTTTTTTAGAAATCCAGCTTTATTTATGGGTCTTGTAGTAGCAATTGGTTTAATACTTCAAAGAAAACCAATAGATGCTATTTTAAAAGGCATATTTAAAGGAATAATAGGAATGGTAATTCTACTTAAGGGAGTAGATATAGTAGTTTCTTCAATTACTCCTTTAGCTAATGCCTTTTCAGGATTATTTAACACTCAAAGTAACAGTACTTTAGGAGATTTTAATGTATTTTTAGGTCAGTATGGAAGCTATGTTGGATTAATACTTCTTTGTGGATTTGTAATCAACATAATTATTGCTAGATATACAAGATTTAAGACTATATATTTAACAGGAAATATATTATTTTGGTATCCAATGCTTTTCTTAGCTGTTGGTATTGAAAATAATGTAAGTGGATTAAAGTTATTCATATTCACATTAATTATGTATATTTTAGTTATAACAATATTCCCATATATATTAAGAAAACATGTTAAGTATGTAACTGGAAATGATAGTTTTACTATTGGACATACTGCTTCAATATATTGTTTATTAGGTTCTTATATAGGAAAACTTGTTGGACAAAAAGATAAAAATATAGAGAATTTAAATCTTCCAAAGTCTTTAAGTTTCTTTAGAGATACAAATATAACAGCGGCAATAGTTATGTTTATAGTTTATATAATAGTTGGTTTATTTATAGGAAAAGAAAGTAGAATAGCTATATATGGAAGTGAGCCACTTATTACTTATTCTTTAATTCAAGGAATAACTTTTGCAGCAGGTATGATAATACTTTTAACAGGGGTAAGAATGATCTTAGGAGAAATAATACCATCATTTAAAGGTATAGCAGATAAATTAGCGAAGGGTTCAATTCCAGCTTTAGATATTCCTATGATATTCCCATATGGACCAAATGCTTTATTAATTGGATTTATAATAGCACTTATAACAAGTATAGGTACTTTATTCTTATTAGGAGCATCAGGGGTATTAACCTTTGCTCTTATACCACTAGTAGTTGCATGTTATTTTGATGTTGCCCCAGGAGCTATCTTTGCTAATGCAAGAGGTGGGTGGCCAGCAGCTATAATTACAAGTGCTTTAGGAGGAATAATCCTAATGGTATTAGCGGCTATTTCCTTAAATTTAGTAAGTGGAACTGTAGGAAACTTCATTCAAACATATGGAGGAAATGAATTCTCAATATGGGTAATAATAGGTGACTTAGTAGGAAAGCTTTTTAGCATATAATAAAAGAGTTTAATTTAGAGACTAATATATAATATTTATTATAGGTAACAAATAAATAGGCCTTTATAAAACTTACAAACAGTATCAAGAGAATATCTAGATGAGCTTTAGTAATATCTTCGGAGTAATAATTATCCAAATGATTCCAATGAAACTAAAGTTCCACTCTATAAGTTCAAGGTTCCAAATTAAAATTTGGACTTTCACTTAAAATCTAGTAATTCTCAGAATATGTTTGTAAGTTTTATTTTTATATTTTTATACAGGGTTACATTTCCTTTAATTATGTTGAAAAGATTTATAATCTGAAAAAAATTATGTTATCATAGTAATTATTAAAAGGAGGAGGGTACTTATGAAGAATTTAAAAGGAATAGTATTTTTTGATGTAGATGGTACATTAATTGATTGCGGCAAAGGGCTATATAAACCTTCAAATAAAACTAAAGAGGCCATTAAAAAATTAAAAGAAAATGGATATTTAACAATTCTTGCTACAGGACGTCCAATGAGCTTTGTTGATGATGGATTAAAGGAATTAGAGTTAGATGGGTATATAGCATCTAATGGAACATATATAGAATTAAATAATGAAGTCATTCTTAATGATGATATAAAATTAGAAAAGTTAAAAGAGATAATGGATTATTGTGTTGAACATAATATTGATTTTACCTTAGAAGGACAAAAGACAAGTTATGTTTTAAATAATGATGTGGCTAAAAAAATGGTGGAAAATTTTTCTCTTCCAGAGGAAAGTTTTACTGGTGAGTGGACAGAAGAGGAGCTTTCAGCAAATAAGCTTGTTATTGTTGATAATAATAAGGATGATTTTAAAGACATATTTGAAAGATTTAAGGATGAATTTGTATTTATGCAACATCCAGGACATTCATCTTATGATATGTATAGAAGAGGATGTACAAAGGCTCATGGAATAGAACATTTAATAAAGGAGCTAGGCTTAAGTGACAAGGATACTTATGCCTTTGGAGATGGAGAAAATGATATAGAAATGTTCCAAAGAGTTAAATATGGAATAGCAATGGGAGATGCCCATGAAACTTTAATACCACATGCATATAAGCAAACAGAAAATGTTCCAAATGAAGGAATATATAAGGCCTTATTAGAATTAGGCTTAATATAATAAAAATTATGAAGTGCGTGTATGAAAATAACTTTTAATAAAACTTACAAACAGTATGAAGAGAAATCTAGTAATTCTCTGAATATGTTTGTAAGTTTTATTTTTATATTTTGATATAGCTCTAGCAGCCACTTTATTCTATTTTAGAAAAAATGCTATTAAGTTCTTTGGCTAAATCTTTTATTCTTTCTAATTCCTCTGGTGAAAGGAATGATATTTTTTCTTCAAGATGCTTTTTAGTTTTTTCTCTTTGTTTTAAACAAAATTCATGCCCTTTTTCAGTTACTCTAACTCTGATGATTCTTCTATCATTAGGATCTGTAAATCTTTCAACTAAATTTTCTTGAATAAGTTTATCTATAATTGGAGTCATATTTGATTTTGATATAGATAAATTTTTGGCTATTTCTGAAACAGAAGCTTCCCCACCACAATGTAAATGAAATATAACTTTGGCATGTGATGGAGGAATAGACAATCTTTTAATAATATCATCATGACTAAATACTTTTCTATTTAAACACAATAATAATGTGTAAAGTTCTTCAGTAGCTCCCATTAAATTTTCTATGGTATTCATTTTTACCTCCTATTGTATTAAGTTTATAAATTTTAGTTGATGTATAATATAATAAATGAATAAATTTTTAAAGTTTTTAGTATTGTAGCAAAACACTTTATATTATAACCACATATAACTATTATACACCAAAAATAGTTATTGACATAGAATAGTTATGAAAATATAATTAATATTAAAATATAACTATTTATAAAGAAATAGATTTGAAAACTTTGTTTTAGTGAGTATTTATTTTTAAACATATTTTTAGAATTAACTTAATATCAAAGACAATACAAATTTAAAACATTATAAATAAAAAAAGAAAAGAGGGAAATACATGTCAAAGCTAATTAAATACTTAAAACCATTTACGGCATCAATTTTAGCTGTTATAGTACTTCTTTTTGCTCAGGCAATGTTTGATTTATCTTTACCAGATTACATGTCAAACATAGTCAATGTAGGAATTCAGCAAGGTGGTATAGAAAATGCTGTTCCAAAAGTAATTAGTAAATCAGAGTTTGATAAACTGACACTTTTTATGAGCAAAGATGAAAAAGAAAAAGTAGAAAGCAATTATACGTTGTTAGATAAAGGTAACCTTTCTCAAAGTGAGTATGATGAATATGTAAAAGATTATCCAGCTTTAGAGAAGGAGAATATTTGTAAATTAAATACTAAGGATAAAGAGATAATTAATGAATTAAATCCTATTATGGGTAAGGCAATGATAGTTGTAGGTGGAATTGAAGAAAAGGGCCTACAAGGAGTAATGGGAAATTCATCTCTTACAGGAGCTTCTGATAATTCCAAGGCTAATATGGAAGAAAGTGCTCCTAAAGAAGGACAAATACAAGGAATGCCTGCTAATACAGATCCATTCTTTATGATTAAGAATATGCCAGAGGCACAAAAGAATGATATGATTAAGCAAATTAATGAGAAATTTGAAAGTATGCCAGAGAGTATGGTTACTCAAACAGCGGCTACTTTTATTAAAGCTCAATATACTGATTTAGGCATGAATATAGAGAAGATACAAAGTCAATACATACTAAAAACTGGAGGAATAATGATTCTTTTAGCCTTTGGAAGTATGATTGCAGCAGTATCAGTAACATTAATAGCCGCAAGAGTGGCAGCAGGATTTGGAAGAAATCTTCGTAGTAAAGTTTTTGGTAAAGTTGTTAGATTTTCAAATGCAGAATTTGATAAATTTTCAACAGCTTCCCTTATAACTCGTAGTACAAATGATATTCAACAAATACAAACTCTTATGGTTCTACTTCTTAGAATAGTTTTCTATGCACCTATCTTAGGTCTAGGAGGTATTTTTAGAGTTGTAAAAACAGATACTGGAATGTCATGGATAATAGCTGTAGCCTTAGCTGCTATACTTTCTTTAGTAATAGTTTTATTTGGACTTGCTATTCCAAAATTCAAGTTAGTTCAAAAGCTTGTTGATAAACTTAACTTAGTAGCTCGTGAATCACTTACAGGAATGTTAGTAATCCGTGCCTTTAATACAGAAAAATATCAAGAGAATAAGTTTGATGGAGTAAATAAAGACCTTACTAGAACAAATCTTTTTGTTAGTAGAATAATGGGTGGAATGATGCCACTTATGATGCTTATAATGAACCTTATAACTATTCTTATAGTATGGGTTGGTGCTCACAATGTAAATGATGGAGTTATGCAAGTTGGGGATATGATGGCATTTATTCAATACACAATGCAAATCATAATGGCATTCTTAATGATATCTATGGTATCAGTAATGCTTCCAAGAGCATCAGTTTCAGGTCAACGTATAGCTGAGGTTTTAGAAACTAAAGAAAGCATAAAAGATCCTGAAAAGAATGATGAGTTTAATAAAAATAAAAAAGGATATGTTGAATTTAAAAATGTTTCATTTAAATATCCTGGTGCAGAGGAATATGTTTTAAAAGATATTTCATTTACTGCAAAGCCTGGGGAAACAACTGCCTTCATTGGAGGAACTGGTAGTGGTAAATCTACTTTAGTTAATTTAGTACCACGTTTCTATGATGTTACAGAAGGTGAAATCTTAGTTGATGGAACAGATATAAGAAAAGTTTCTCAACATGATTTAAGAGAAAAAATAGGTTATGTTCCTCAAAAGGGAATATTATTCTCAGGTACTATAGAAAGTAACTTAAAATATGGTAATGAGGATGCATTATTAGAAGAATTAGAAGAGGCTGCAAATATTGCTCAAGCTTCTGAATTTATAAATACTAAAGCTTTAAAATATGCAGAGGAAATTTCACAAGGTGGTACTAACGTATCTGGTGGACAAAAACAAAGACTTTCAATTGCTAGAGCTTTAGTAAAGAATCCTGATGTATATATTTTTGATGATAGTTTCTCAGCTCTTGACTTTAAAACAGATGCAGCTGTTAGAAAAGCTCTTAATGAGAAAACATCACATAGCACAATGCTTATAGTTGCACAAAGAATAAGCACAATTATGGGAGCTAATCAAATAATCGTACTTGATGAAGGTAAGATTGTTGGTAAGGGAACTCATAAAGAACTTCTAGAAAATTGTGAGGTTTATAAGCAAATAGCTTTATCTCAACTTTCAAAGGAGGAGCTAAGTAATGAGTAAAGAAAGAAAAGGCGGAATGGGCGGCCCAATGGGTAGAATGGGCGGAGGCCCAAGAGCCGTTGAAAAAGCAAAAGATTTTAAAGGAACAATGAAAAAGCTTGGGGTTTATTTAAAACCCTATAGTTTATCTATAGCTATTGTAATATTATTTGCTATAGGAAGTGCTGCCTTCTCAATTGTAGGACCTAAGATTTTAGGTAAAGCTACTACTAAAATATTTGAAGGTTTAGTTCAAAAGATAACAGGGGTACCAGATGCTTCTATAGATTTTGGATACATTGGAAATATAGCAATGATTTTAGTAGTTCTATACTTAGTAAGTTCATTATTTGGGATTATACAATCTTTTATAATGTCAGGAGTTGCTCAAAAGGTTTCTTATAATTTAAGAAAGCAAATATCAGAAAAAATGGATACTTTACCTCTTAATTATTTTGATACAAGAACAAATGGAGAAGTTTTATCAAGAATTACAAATGACGTTGATACAGTGAACCAAACTTTAAATCAAAGTTTATCACAGATAATAACTTCAGTGGTTACTTTAATTGGAGTATTAATAATGATGTTCTCAATAAGTTGGATTATGACTTTAGCAACATTTATAATACTTCCAGTTTCAATGGTTCTTATATCTTTAGTTGTTAAGAAATCTCAAAAATACTTTAAATCTCAACAAGAATACTTAGGTCATCTTAATGGTCAAGTAGAAGAGGTTTATGGTGGACACAATATAATGAAAGCTTTCAATAGAGAAGAAGCTTCAACTAAAGACTTTGATGAATTAAATAACACTTTATATAAATCAGCTTGGAAATCTCAATTCTTATCAGGTATGATGATGCCAATCATGTCTTTTGTAGGAAACTTAGGATATGTTTTAGTTTCAATACTTGGTGGATGGTTAACAATTAAAAGTGTTATAACAGTTGGGGATATACAAGCATTTATCCAATATGTACGTTCATTTAACCAACCAATATCTCAAATGGCTCAGGTTGCAAATATAATGCAATCAACAGCAGCTGCTGCTGAGAGAGTATTTGAATTCTTAGATGAAGAGGATGAGGTTAAAGATCCAGTTAATTCAGTAGATCCTTCAGAAATAAGAGGAGAAGTTGAATTTGAAGATGTTCATTTTGGATATAATGAAGATAAGATAATAATAAATGATTTCTCAGTAGATGTTAAACCAGGGCAAAAGGTTGCTATTGTTGGACCTACAGGAGCAGGTAAAACTACAATAGTTAAATTATTAATGAGATTCTACGATATAAATAGTGGAAGCATTAAGATTGATGGTCATGATATAAGAGACTTTAAGCGTGCTGATTTACGTAACTTATTTGGTATGGTTCTTCAAGATACATGGTTATTTAATGGAACTATAATGGAGAATTTACGTTATGGAAGACTAGATGCAACAGATGCTGAAGTTAAAGAGGCTGCTAAGGCTGCCCATGTTGATCATTTCGTAAAAACTTTACCAGATGGATATAATATGGTCTTAAACGAAGAAGCAAGTAATATATCACAAGGACAAAAGCAGCTTTTAACAATTGCTAGAGCTTTCTTAAAAGATCCTAAGCTATTAATACTTGATGAGGCTACAAGTTCAGTTGATACTCGTACAGAGCTTTTAATACAAAAAGCTATGGAAAAACTTATGGAAGGAAGAACAAGCTTTATTATAGCTCACAGACTTTCTACTATACGTGATGCAGACTTAATCCTTGTTATGAAGGATGGAGATATAGTTGAACAAGGAAATCATGAAGAGCTTCTAGAAAAAGGTGGATTCTATTCAAGCCTTTACAATAGCCAATTTGAACAAAGTAGTGCTTCATAAGAAATATAAATCTTAAAATTTAAGATTATAAGACTTTAGAATAAGTTATTTTAAATTATAGTTTTATAGAAGTATGTAATAAATTATTTAGGTTAAATAGTGTTAAAAAGTAATTTTTCTTAAAAATAGTATAAATAAAATATATGAATAATGTAGCTGATATAAATTTTAAGAATTTTAAATTTGTATCAGTTATATTTTTATTTTAAGGTAACTTATTTACTTTAAAGCAAGTCAATAAATTAAAAGTAATTAAAGTAAGCTATTAATTTAAAGTAACTTATTTACTTTAAAGCAAGTTATTTAATTTAAAGAAATTTATTTTAAGATAACTTTTTAAAGATTTAGTTTGATAGATATAATTTAATTTACTAGAGAATGCAAAGAATCTAATATGATATAATTATATGTAGCTGAGATAAAATAATTATTAATAGCTTTTATTGCCTAGGTTTTTATTAAATAATTTTAGTGAAAATAAGGTATTAAAAGTGAAATTTGTGAGGTTTTTTATGAAGTTTAGGTTTTTATATGTTGGTGATAAAATCTTAAGTCATAGAGAAGAGGGGCTTTTTAGGGTTTTAAATTGTGAGGAATATTCTTTAAATAAAAAGGTTTTAGATTATAAAGAAATTTGTAATAGAAAAAAATATAAAAATGGATTTAATGAAGAGAAGTTTAATAGGATTTATTTAAGTAAAAGAGGTTCTGTAATTAATTTTTATTCATTAGGAAGCAAAGAATTCAATGAAGCTTATTTAAATGATACAAATAGGTTTAAGGATATATTTGATTTAAATAAAAATGGTGAAAATGAAGAGATTAAAATAATTTTTTTTGATTTCTTTAATAAAGATGCTAATAATGATCAATTGTTTATAACTTCATTCATGAATAAATTAGGTGAAATTTCAAAGGATATAAATTGGGACAAGATATTAATCATATTTAATGAAGAGATTATATTTAATAAAATTACTAATATAGATTCAAGATTTAGGGAGTGTTCTTTAGTATTAAATAATTATGATGTTAATTTAAATGAGTTTATTCATATTTTAATAGATTTCCTATTATTAAAGGATGATTTAGGAGATAAATGGTCTGAATATAGAAAAAAAATAGCTAACTCTAAATTAACTCTTGGAAAGGTTAAGGGAGATGATTTTTCAGGAGAGGTAATTATGAGGATTTTAGGGGAGTTTTCTAAAATACAGAGAGATAATTTATTTAAATTAATATTAATGAGCAAAGAAGGAATAAATTTAAATGAAATAGCTCTTATAGAGGATGCTTTAAAAGAATACATATCCTTAGATTCTAAGTTGATAATTAAACAATTAACAAAGGATTTTTTTAATGATGAAGTAAGATACATACTCATTTCTAAATAAAAAGAATAATAATTTTATAGGTGAAAGTTCTTAAAATAGCTTATAAAGCTGTTTTAAGGGCTTTTTTTAGTTTTTAATAAATTTTGATTTTGTTAAATATTTAACTTAAATAACTTAAATAATTATTTAAAAACTTAAATAAATTGTTTGAAAAGGGCAAGGCTTGTACAATAATTCTTGTGAGAAGAAATTTCGACAAAAATCAACACAACTTTAAATGTTAAAAAAAACACAAAATAGGAGGAAGGTTAGTAATGTTAGAAATCATTCAAAAAACACTTACTGATAATGCAATCATAGGTGCAATATTTTCATCAATAGCAATTATATTCTTAGGATTTTATATTAGAAAAAGAAATATATTAACAGGGGCTGCATCTAAAATATTAACTAAGGTTGTATTAACAGTTGCAATTCCAGCATTAGCATTTACTTCATTCATGAAAGATATTAATCAAAAAGAATTACATGAAGGGATTAATATTCTAATATGGGGATTTGTAATTTACATATTATTAATTGTATTAACAAAGTTTATCTTTGCAAGAGTTAAAGGGGACAAGCAAGACGTATTTAGAGTACTTACTATATTTGGATCAACAACTTTCTTTGGAGTTCCAATAGTTAAAGCAGTTTATGGTTCAGTTGGAGCTATGTACTCATCAATATTTAACATAGCATATAGAGTTTTCTTATATTCATATGGATACATCAAAATGTCAGGTGTAAAAATGGACAAAGAAAACCTAAAGAAAAACTTGAAAGAAATGTTATTAAACCCAGTAATTATAGCTACATTCTTAGGATTATTTATATGGTTATTCCAAGGTATGTTACCACAAGTTCAAATAGGTGATAAGAGTTATGCATTCTTAAGAATAGACCAAACATTACCTTGGTTATATAAACCACTTACATACTTAGATAAATTATGTTCACCACTTGCATGGTTAGCTATAGGTATTACTTTAGCAGAAGTACCATTTAAGCAAGCAGTAGGACAAAAAGAACCTTGGGTTTACAGTTTAATAAAAATAATATTAGTTCCAGTTATAAACTTAGGATTATTAGTAGTATTAAACAAAACAGGTATATTACCAGTTTCATTCGAAGGAATGGCTACTACAGTTATCATGTTAGCTACTCCAACTGCTACAGTGGCAGCAGCTTACGCAATAAGTTTTGATAAGGAAGCTTTATTAACATCAAACTGTTCATTACTATCAACAGTGGTTGCCGTAGTAGCAATGCCATTCTGGATAGTAATATTACAAATAATCAAAAACATAGGATTATTCGCTTAATAATATAAGGATTTAAAAACTAAAAACATATTTTTCATATTAAATATAGTTCAATAATTATTGAATTTCGTGGAGAATTTCTATTCTTTATTCCATAGATTCAGCTAAAGCTCAAAAACTCGCTTCGCTTCAAACAGTTTTCGCTTTTTAACGCTGAATCTATTCCATAAAAAATGAAATTCTAAGCACTCATTCAAATATTATTTCACTTATATTTAATATGAAAAATTTAATTAGAAATTTAAATTAAAAGGATAAATAGAGATTTAAATAAAATAAAAAGATGGGGAAAAGAGGAGGTTTTTCGTATGATAAAATTAGTATGTTATGGAGTTAGAGAAACAGAGGTACCATACTTCCATAAGTTAAATGAAGAGTTCGGATATGATTTAACTTTAGTTGAAAAAAACTTAAACCATGAAAATGTAGAGGAAGCTATAGGAGCTGAGGCTATAATGGTAAGAGGAAACTGTATGGCTGATAGACAAAACTTAGAACTATTAAAGAGTAAGGGTCTTAAATATGTTTTAACTAGAACTGTTGGATTTGACCATGTTGATTTAGATGCTGCTAAGGATTTAGGATTACAAGTTGCTAGAGTACCAGGTTACTCACCAAATGCCATAGGAGAATTAGCTGTGAGTTTAGCTATGATGCTTTTAAGACATACAGCTTACACTACTAATAGAACAAGCAATAAAAATTTTGTAGTAGATGGATTTATGTTTAGTAAAGAAATAAGAAACTGTACAGTTGGAATATTAGGGGCAGGTAGAATCGGATTAACAACTGCTAAATTATTTAAAGGGCTAGGAGCTAAGGTTGTAGCATATGATGTATTCCAAAGTGATGCTGCTAAGGAAATAGTTGAATTTATGCCTTTAGATGAAGTTTTAAAAGTTTCTGATGTAATATCAGTACATATGCCATATATAAAAGGGCAAAATTATCACATGATAAATGAAGAATTCATATCAAAAATGAAAAATGATGCTATTATAATCAATACTGCAAGAGGAGAATTACAAGATATAGAAGCTATAGTAAAAGCTCTTGAAGAAGGAAGATTAGGCGGATTTGGAGCTGACGTTTTAGAAGGTGAATCAGCAGTATTCTTCAAAAACTTAGAGGGACAAAAGTTAGAAAATGAATCATATGAAAAATTAATAAGCTTATACCCAAGAGCTTTAGTAACTCCTCATATGGGTTCATATACAGATGAGGCTTTAAGAAATATGATAGGAATATCATATGAAAACTTAAAGGAGTATTTAGAGGGAAATACTTGTAAAAACGCAATAGCATAATAAATAGAGTATCTTTAAATTGCTTTAATTAAGGTTAAAATTAAATAAGTTTACTAACAAAAGAAGTATATCAATAATTATGTTCTTAAGAAAATATAATCTATATTTTCTAGAGCTATAAATTATGATATACTCTTTTTTTATGAGATTTCCTAAGTTTAATTTAAATCTAAAATATATTTAAAAATTAAAAAAGTTAAAAATATGAGTTTAGAAAAAAAGATTAGTGAAAAGTTAAAAATAGAATTGGAGTAATCTTTACAATATGATATAATTCCTTCACGGTGGTGAAAAATATGAAAGTAAAATTTGAAAATAAAATATTATTATGGGCTATACTTATAACTTTCATTCCACTAGCATTATCTTTTACTTTATTTATAGAAGATAAGCTTTCATATATGGATGAAGATGTAAGAAATACCTTAAAAGAGACTGCTTTTAGTATAAGTGAGATTCCTTTTATTCAGGAAGATCTTAATAATGGAGAAATAAACTCAAGAATACAAGAATATACCAAACATTTTATTGAAGCCATAAATGATGTTGATATTATTGTTGTTGCTGATATGAGAGGGGTTAAGTATTCTCATTTAGATGAAAAGCAAATAGGACAGGTATTTGTTAATGAGGATAAGAAAGAGGTTTTAACACAAGGAAGTAGTTATTATTCTTTGATGAAGGGCTCTATGGGAGAAACCTTAAGGTGGTTTCAACCTGTAATGTACAATGGAAAACAAGTTGGTTTTATTATGGTAGGTAAGTATTATAATGAGATTCAACTTTTAACCCATAAGACTTTAATAAAATATATGGGACTTTTTATTTTAGTTTTTTTAATTACTATATTAATATCTAAACTTTTTGCTAGAAAGGTTAAAAAGGCAATTTTGGGAATGGAACCAGAAGAAATTGCTGCCTTATATAAAGAAAAAAAGATAATATTAAATACAGTAAGCGAAGGTATTATTGCTTTAAATAAAAACAATGAAATAACAGAGATAAATGATAATTGCTATAAGCTTATAGATGGGTTTTCAAAGTATAAGGTATTGAAAAAATTATTACCTTATATAGAAGAAAATAAACCTGTAGAAATGAAAGAAATTATACTTCAGGGGAAGAAGGTATTTGTAACTATACAACCTATTATGAAAAAGGGTGAATATTTAGGTTCTGTAATAACTTTAATGGATAGAAATGATATTAGAAAAATTGCAAAAGAGATAACTGGAGTTGATGAGGTTGTTAAGAATCTAAGAGCTAATGTCCATGAATTTAGAAATAATCTACATGTAATTTTAGGATTAATTCAACTAGGTGAATATGAAGAAGCTAGAAAATACATATTAAAAACTCAAAAGGTTCATGAAAATAACTCTTTAAAATTTTCAAATGTAGAGGATTATTACGTGAGAGGATTACTTCTAAGTAGAGAGTTAGTTGCTAAAGAAAGAGGAGTAAACTTTATTCTAACAGAGGAATCATTTTTATTTGGAAATCATAATTATGTTGATTCCTATGATATTGTCACTATTTTAGGTAACTTAATAGAAAATGCTTTTGATTCTTGTGTATGTTCAAGTATTGAGAACAAGGAAGTTGAGGTTACTTTATATGAAGATGATGAAAAGATAGAGATGCAAGTTAGGGATAATGGGAAACCTATAGATAATAATATAAAGGAAAGAATATTTGAATTAGGAGTTTCCTCAAAGGGAGAAGGAAGAGGAACAGGATTATCATTAGTTAAAAATAGAGTTGAGCTTTATGATGGTTGTATTGATATTGAGGAATTCAATGAAGAGAAAATATTTATTATAACTATTTTAAAAGGAGAAAAATAATGGGAAAGAAAATACTTATAGTAGAAGATGATCCAATGGTGGCTCTTATTAACAAAAGATTTTTAGAAAATATGGGCTTTAAAAATATATTAGGACCATTACAAACTGAGGAGGAAATAATAAAGGTATTAGATAAAGAAAATATTGATTTAATTCTTTTAGATGTATATCTTCCTAAGAAAAATGGTATTGATATATTAAAAAGTTTAAGATACAAGAAGTATTTAACTGATGTAATAATGATAACTGCTGCCAATAGTGTTGAAGAGGTGAAAAGAGCCTTTGCTTATGGGGTAACTGATTACTTAGTTAAGCCTTTTGAATTTGAAAGGTTTGAGGAGGCTATAAATAAGTATAAACAAAAAAATAATCTTTTAAATAAGAGAGAGGCTTTAAGTCAGCAGGATATAGATGTTATTTCAAAATCTTTAGAGGAAAAGATTGAATTACCTAAGGGATTAAATCAAAAAACTTTAGATAGGATAATGGAGTTTTTAAAAGAAAACCAAGGAAAGGTTTGGACACTAAGAGAAATAGCCTATGAGTTAAAAATAAGCAATGTAACAATAAAAAAATATATGGATTACTTAGAGGATGTTAAAAAGGTAAATGTAACCCTAACTAGTGGAAATGTTGGGAGACCTGAATATAAATATACTCTAGGCTAATAAATAAATAGTTTCATAGAAAATATTTCCTGATTTGTATAGTATAATTATATTAGAAATACTTATTAGGAGGGGATAGTTTGGAATATAACAAGCATAGATATTTAGGATTTTTAGGATTACTTTCACTAATTGGACTTAAGGGATTTACAGGAGGAAATGCCCTATGGTATATTTTCTTTCTTAATTTCTTATGGTTTACACTTTTTTATGAGAACAGTTGGTTATATGTAGGAGCTCCCTTTAAGTTTAATAAATAAAATATTTTTGTTTAGAGTATATTTTCTTAATAAAAAGAGCTTAAAAATAAGTTTTGTAATTTTTCCTTGGGGAAACTATACTATAATTAGATGAAGATGCAAATCATACACATTTGCATTTAAAAAAACACATGAAAAATAGGTGGGGGAGAAAAAAATGAATAGAAGAAAGATTGTTGCTAGTATTTTAACGACCTCTTTATTAGTTACATCGCTGGTTGGGTGTGTTGGATCAAATAATAAGGCCAATACAAGTAGTAATGATTCAAAAGTTCAAGAAAGTGTTGAAAATCAAAGTGATTTTAATGATTTAAGAACTTATGTAGGAAAGACTTACAATGAGGTTTCAGAAAATAAGGGAACTGGAAATGAAAATATAGAAGAGGTTGCAGGAAAAAAAGTTATTGTTTCCTCAAGCTATTCTACAAGAATGTTTAATTATAATGCAAACTTAATACTAGAACTTGATGATTCAAAAAATATAAGTGCAGTAAGCGTTCACTTTAAAGGAATAGAGCCAGAAAATATATTAGAAAACATAAAGAAGGTATTAGGTGAGCCAAAAATTAGCAAGGATAAGGAAAATGGTGATTCTAAAGTTTATTCATGGGAAAAAGATGGATACCAATATAAGCTTTCACAAGTTGGAGAAGAAACTATAATCACTGTAAATAAGAGTGCTATTTAATTTTTAATATTTAAAAATAAGAATAGCATATATAAGTATTGATTTTAGATAGAACTTTAAGTATGAAGTAAAAAGCTATCTAAAATAAAACCTAAAATAAAATTATGGTAGAAATGTAGAGAATTAAGAGGTTTATAGTTTTAGACTATAAATTTCTTAATTTTTTTATGCTTTAAAGATAATAATTCTAATAAAATAAATAATAGTTTATTAGAATTATTTTTATTTTAGAGGGTTTTTAAAAATAGTGCAGGATATGGCTTAATATACAGAAAACATATTGAGTATTAGGTAAAATAAGAAATTTCAACTTTAAATCATAATAAATGAGACTTTATTAATTTTTACAAAGACCTAGCTTCAGAGTAACATGGGGGTGAAGGTAAGGATAAATTTAATCCAATATCTTTAATATAAAAATTTACCTATGCAATAAAAAATAAGGAGGAATTTTATATGTCAAAACACCATAGAATAAGTCATTGTGATTCAGAACATACAATGAAAATAGAAAAAGAAAAAATGGCCGAAGTAAGAAAAGAAGAAGAAAAAATGGCTAATAAATTTAAATGTCATGAAAAATCTTGTGGTAAATAATTAAGTTCATAAACCTAAAAGTCAAAGCATGTTATGTAAGGATAGAGATAAATTTATTAAATAGTAAATTAATCTCTATCCTTAAATTTCTTAATAAGAAATGAATTTTTAAGAGTTAGTCAATTTAACTTTTCATATAAAAAATCAATACTACACTAATTGAAATTATAATTTTCATAAAAGTTTGTTATGGATATTTTAAGATGTTATATAAAAATAAATATAAAATTAGTGAAATAAATTTACTTAAATTGGAGTAAAATATAAAGAACATATTTATGTTAATAAATTTTAATAGTAATATACCATTGATTTATGCAAATATTTATGATAAAGTTTTAAAGTATTTAACAAACTTTGTTTCCATATGAGGGAGTAGTTAGCTCAAGTTGAATGAGTGATTAAGTCAACAAATTGACCAAAGGGCTTTGGTCTGGCTTAATCTTAAATAGCGAGACTTATATGCAGTTTTTTGCTGCATATAGGTCTTTTTTTATAAAGTTTTTATAAGTAGGAGGATATATTATGAGTATTTTATCTATTGTTTTAACTGGTTTTGGCCTTGCTATGGATGCTTTTGCCGTATCAGTTGCTAAGGGAATAACCCTTACTAGAGTAAAAGCTAAAGATGCATTAAAAGTTGCTTTATTCTTTGGAGGATTTCAAGCGCTTATGCCTTTAATAGGATGGGGAGCTGGGAGATATTTTGCAGATTATATAAAAGCCTTTGATCATTGGATAGCATTTATATTATTAAGTTTCATAGGTGGAAAAATGATTTTTGAAGCTTTAAAAGAAGATGATGAAGAAAAAGCTGAGGTTGCAGTATCAATGGAAGTTAGCAAAAATAAAGAAAGAGAATTTGCTAATATGAAACGCAAAGAGGAGCTAAGTGCTAAAAATCTTACAGTATTAGCTATTGCAACTAGTATTGATGCCTTAGCAGTTGGGGTTAGTTTTGCATTCTTAGGTATTTCTATAGTTCAAACTATAATAATAATTGGTATTATAACTTTTGTTTTATGTTTTTTAGGGGTAATAATAGGTGAAAAATTAGGAGATATATTTAAAAACTATGCTGAAATAGTAGGTGGAGTTATATTAATTCTTATAGGTATAAATATATTGTTAGAACATACAGGAATTATTGAAAAGTTATTTTCTTAGTATCATAATTAAGGTAAGGATACATATATAACTTTATCTTAGGTTGAAACTTAAAATCACTATTTTTTAAACAAGAGAAAAAATATTACTTGTAATAATACATTAACAAGTGATATAAATATATAGGTAGATTTTAGAATAATAATTTTAATTAAATATATTTGTGTTAAATATGGTTTAGAGTTATAAACAACTAAGGAGGTAATTTTTATGTACGTTGCATTTGGAAACAGAGTGTTAGATAGTGAAGAAATAAAAAAAGAAATAGAACTTAATACTGATGCTAAAGTTGTAAGTGATTTATGTAAGAGCTCAAAAAGAGAAGATATAATTGCTTTTAAACTAAGCATAGATATGGATATCTTAAGAGGTCTTATGAAAGAGAATTCTGATCTTAAAGATTTAAATGATGAAGAGTTATTTGAAGATTATTTAGATTTAGCAGAAGAGGTTGCTGGAATGATATTTGAATACATGCCAGAAGATGCTATATTAGATATAAGATCATATAAATGGGATATGTCTTACAATGATGTAAAATTAATAATGGTAATGGCTCATGAAGATCTTGGAATAGCTAAGGTTAATGATGTTATGAAGAGATTATTAAGACAAGTAGATTAATTTTAAATGGTGCAATAAACTTTCAAATTAATTTTTATAAAATAAGTTTTATATGAATTAGATAATTAAAATCTATAAATGTTATTTGTTTTTCTAACATTTATAGATTTTTTTATTGTGTTTTTAATAAAGGAATTTATGAAATATTTATTGGAAATACTTTTGGTTGTAGAAAAAATATAAAATTTAGTATAATAAAATTATTAATTTGTTGTGAATAAAAATTAAAGAATAAATGAAGGTTTTAATTCATGTAATTTTTATAGGTACGATTAGTTAAAATATTTTAGTGATTTAGTAGGTGATTAAGATGAAACTTTTAAGTTTAAATACGGAAATACTAGGTTTTGATACTTCTTCTGAATTTGCAAAAGAATTAAATTTAAATGAAAGAGACCTAGTTTTTACAAACAAAAGAATATATGAAGGAAGTTTTAAATCTTTAGATTTAAAATGTAATTATATCTTAAAGGACAAATATAATTTCAATGAACCTAATGATGAGATTATAGATGAGATTTTTAAAGATATAAAAAATATAGACTTTAATAGAGTTATAGCTATTGGTGGAGGATCAATCCTAGATGTAGGTAAACTTTTAGCTTTAAAAGATGTAAGTAGTACAAAGAAACTATTTAAAAGAGAACTTCCTATTATAAGAGATAAGGAGCTTATTATAGTTCCTACAACTTGTGGTACTGGTAGTGAGGTAACAAACATATCTATTGTAGAAATAAAGAGTGAAAATACTAAGTTAGGTTTAGCAGTAGATGAACTTTATGCAGACAAGGGAGTTTTAATTCCTGAACTTTGTAAAACAATGCCTTATAAAGCTTTTGTTTATAGTTCTATTGATGCATTAATACATAGTATAGAAGGATTTTTATCTCCAAATTCTACTCCATACACAGATTTATTTGCTTTTAAAGCAATTGAAATGATTTTAAGTGGATATAAAGAGATAATAGAAAAAGGTGAAGAGTATAGAAATACTATAATGGATAAATTTTTAATTGCAAGCAATTATGCAGGAATAGCCTTTGGAAATGCAGGAGTTGGTGCAGTTCATGCCTTATCTTATCCTTTAGGAGGAAAATATCATGTTCCTCATGGAGAGGCAAATTATCAATTTTTAATGGCAGTATTAAATTTCTACAAGAAAAACAATGGTGATGGAAAAATTAGCGAATTAACAAAATTAATAAGCAGTATTATAAATGCAAAGGAAGAGGATTGTTATTTAGAGTTAGAAAACTTATTAAATAATCTTATCAGAAGAAAAAATTTAAAAGAATATGGTATGACAATTGATGAAATTGAAAAATTTTCTCATAGTGTAATGAAAAATCAACAAAGATTACTTAAAAATAATTATGTATCTATGGAAATAAAAGATATGGAGGAAATTTATAAATCTCTATATTAGGAGGCATTATGAAATTTTTTAGGATGATTTTAATTGCTGGAGAAGTTTTGCTTGTAATTTTGTTGCTTTTAGGTATTGTGTTTAAAGTAGCTGAATGTGAAAAGAAGGATAAAAGTTTAAGTAATATTAAAGAACAACATATTAAATTGGATGATGAACAACAAGAAAAATTACTATATTGTAGTATTATCAGATAATAATTTTAAATAGTTAATGGGAAGGAGAGGTACTTGTGGTTTTAGTACTTACATTTATTTTATTTTTAATGATATTTTTAATAATAGTAGATTTCTTTGCTATATTATTTAGACTTACAGGGGTGCCAATAGAAAAAGCCAGATTTCAAGTTACATCTCTTTTGACAGGAACAGGTTTTACAACAAAAGAAAGTGAGATAATAGTTCAACATCCTACTAGAAGAAAGCTTGCTATTTGGCTTATGGGATTTAGTTATGCCAGTACAGCAACTATTATATCTTTTGCAGTAAATATAATAACTAGTAGTGTCATAGATGTAGGTTCCATAGCTGTAATTGTTCTTTTTATTGTATTTGTTTTGTTTTTTCATAAAAGTTCTTTATTAGAAAAGTTTGAAAATAAAATTGAGAAATTTATTGTTCAATCTAAAATTTGGGACAAGATTAATTCAAAGCACTTAACTTTAATAACTAACACTAAAGGCTTTGGAGTTTATGAAATATATCTTTCAAACAAGGCAACACTTATTGGAAAGAGCATAAGAGATAGTGATCTTAAAGCAAATGAAATAGAAGTTTTAAATATAGATAAAGGGGACAAGTTTGTTAATTTCCCAACTCCTGATTATACTTTTGAAGTTTGTGATAAGGTAACAGTGTATGGTAATGTAAAAAATATAAAGGCTATGTTTAAACATATAAATGAAGTTAAATAACAAAATGGGCGTATATTAAAATAACTCTTTATAAAACTTACAAACAGTATTGTTTGTGAGTTTTATTTTTTATATTTTGATACAGACCCATTTTTAAAATTATTTATAGCCTAATTAGATTTTTAAGTTATTTAGATTTTTAATCATTTTATTTAAAACTTCATCAAAAAACATAAGTTCTTCATCTTTTAAATCTTCTAATAGTAACTTAAAAAATCTATTACTTACTTTGTTTAAAACATTAAGTGTTTCATTGGCAGAGGGAGATATGTATAATCTAAATATTCTTTTGTCTTTGTCATCTTTTTTTATTGATAGCATTTCTTTTTTTAATAAGCTTTCTATAGATCTTGAAATTAATCCCTTAGAAAGACCAGAAAATTCAACTATATCCTTTGCAGTATTATATTCTAAATTTTCCTGTAAGAAAACTAATATTTCAAATTCATTATGCGTTAATCCCAAATCATTTAATGTTGGTGAAATAAATTTTTTATATGTTTTTTTGGCTTTAGTAAAAGAAACTAAAAAAGCATTTCCATTAGGATTAAGAGCTTTTAAATCCATTAACCTTCCTCCTTGAATAGTTCAATTGTAAACTTTATATAAATTATACCTTAAATTGGTTTATAAGTAAACTATATATTTCTTATTTAAATCATATAATCATTATACATATGAAAATATACTTTTTTAATAATATTTTTCAAAGTTTAATGTAGAAAAGATTAATATTTTTTAATTAAGTTAATAATATAAGGATAAAATAGTAAAAAATTACTATAACATATTTATAAATTATTTAGGAGAGGAAAAACATTGGAGTTTAAAAATAATAAAATTAAAGATTATATTTTTTTATCAACATATATAGTACTTTTAATATTCTTTTTTATAAATATAAAGGATATTATGAACTTTCTTTATAAGTTTTTAGGAATACTAAAGCCTTTTATATGGGGAATAGCCATAGCTTTTATTCTTAATATTCCAGTTAAATTAATAGAGAAAAACTTAGGAAATAGTAAGTTTTTTAAAGGAATGAAAAGAAGTTTTTCCATAACTTTAACATTTCTTTTCTTTATATTGGCTATAACATTATTTATATTATTTGTAATTCCTCAATTATTAAGTAGTATTTCAACTTTAATGAATAGTATTCCAGAATACCTATCTCAATTTGAAAAGTTTTTAGAGGTAAATGCAATAAATAATTCACAGTCACAAGTTATGATGCAAAATATAACTAATGAATTACTAAATATGTGGAAAGAAATATTAAAGGTAACAAGTCAAATAGTAGGAACCTCCTTAGGGTATTTATTAGACTTTACCCTAGGAATAACTTATGGAGTAATAAATTTCTTTTTAGCCTTAATTTTAGCTATATATATGCTAGCAAGCAAAGAAATTCTAATAAGTCAACTAAAACTTATAATATATGCTTTTGTTAGTAAAAATAAGGCAGATAGAATTATAGAACTAGGTAATATGTGTAATGAAATGTTTTCTAAATTCATATTAGGGTAGTGCACAGAGGCACTAGTTATAGGAGTCTTATGCTTTATAGGTATGATAATTTTAAAAATGCCATATGCTTTATTAATAAGTGTAGTAATTGGGGTAACAGCATTAATACCTGTTTTTGGAGCCTTTTTAGGTACAATACCCTCAGCATTTATAATACTAATAATAGATCCTATTAAGGCTCTTTGGTTTATTATATTTATAATAGTTCTTCAGCAATTAGAAGGAAATTTGATATATCCAAGGGTTGTGGGAAGCTCTATAGGATTGTCTGCTTTGTGGGTTATGTTTGCCATGATAGTTGGAGGAAGTTTATTTGGAATAATAGGAATGTTAATAGGAATTCCTATCTTTGGTGTAGTCTTTAAAATCTTAAAGAGAGTAGCTAATAGGAAGATAAATGAAAGGGGAATTGAAAGAAGATAATTTAAGATATTCATTTTAAAGCAGTTTATTATAAATAGGCTGCTTTTTTCTTTTGATTTTTTTTAGGAGGTATAAGAAGTGAAAATTACTAAAGTGATAAAATTAGATAGTTAAACTTACTAGTTTGTTAAAATGTTTCTATTAGATATAGAAGTTTTAAGTATATGTTTTTATATAAAAAACAATTGTGTTGTTATGATACACATAGAAAAATGGAGTATTTAAGAGGAAATGTAATCAAATTATTAAGAAACTTGCAATAATTTATTAAGAGTAAGTTTGATTACAAGTAAAAATGTATTTATAATTAAAAATGTGTTAACGAAATAATAAGTTTAATGATAAATTCATATAAATTGATAATTTGAATGAGGTCATAATTAAAAGAGGGGGATCAATATAAAATGGCAGAGGCAATTAAATCTACTGATTTTGAGGTAGAAAAAGGCAATGGAAGATTAAAGCATCCAGCAGGACTATACCTTTTATTCTTCACAGAAATGTGGGAAAGATTTAGTTACTATGGAATGAGAGCTTTATTAATGCTTTATTTAACAGCATCATTTGTTACTGGTGGATTAGGATATGATGTATCTAGTGCCGCTAGAATATATGGAGCTTATACTTTTTTAGTTTACTTTACACCAATAATTGGTGGAGAAATAGCAGATAAGTTTTTAGGACAGAAAAAATCAATTATGCTTGGGGCAGCAGTAATGATTTTAGGTAACTTAACTTTATTTGGATGGCAAACTAGATGGGCTTTATACTTAGGATTAGGGTTCATAATAGTAGGAAATGCTTTCTTTAAACCAAATATATCAACAATAGTTGGTCAATTATATGAAGATGGTGACAAGAGAAAAGATTCAGCTTTCACAATATTCTACATGGGAATAAACTTAGGATCTTTAATAGCACCAATAATATGTGGATTATTAGCAGAAAACTTTTTTGCTACAAAATCAGGAGAAGTAATACTTCACTATGGATTTAGATACGGATTCTTAGCAGCAGGTATAGGTATAATATTAGGAGAAATTATCTTTATAACTTTATCTCCAAAATACTTAGCACATGTTGGTGAAATTAAAAGAGAAAGAAATAAAAAAGACGTTGCAAAAGAAAAGAAACCTTTAACTAAGCAAGAGAAGAAGAGAGTTGCAGTTATATTAATACTTGCATCATTCGTTGTATTCTTCTGGGCAGGATTTGAACAAGCAGGTACAACTTTAACATTATTTGCTGAAAATGCAACTAATAGAAGTTTATTTGGATGGACAGTACCAGTAGCATTCTTCCAATCTATAAACCCATTATTTATACTAATATTAGCACCATTATTCTCAAAATTATGGTTTACACTTGCTAACAGTAAAAGAGGGGATTTATCAATCCCAACTAAAATGGCTATGGGTATGATAGTTTTAGGATGTGGATTCTTATTAATGGTTTTCGCAACTATGTCATTAGGTGGAAATGTTGAAAATCCAGCAGTTAAAGCTAGTATGTTCTGGTTAGTAGGAACTTACTTATTTAACACAATGGGAGAACTTTGTTTATCACCAATAGGACTTTCAATGGTAAGTTCATTAGCACCAGCTAAATACGCTTCATTATTAATGGGTGTATGGCTTGCTAGTAACGGAGTAGCAAACTACTTATCAGGATTCATAGCATCATTTGTTGAAAAACTAGGAGCTTTAGAACTATTTGGTTCAATAGCTGGAGTAAGTATAGTATTAGGTTTAGTACTATTACTATTAAGCAAAAAAATTACAGCTATGATGGAATAAAATGATATTAAAATTAAATCTCTTTAAGAAAATTTGAATAATTAAATTAGGATATTTAAGTTTTATATAAGAAAAGACACATTAATAAAATAATGTGTCTTTTTTGTATCTTAAAAATTTTTATTTTAAATTTATTTTAGTTAATTTAAGTTAAGTATTTTTTTAAACTCTAAAATATTCTTCATCTAAGTATAGAAGCATTTCTTCAGTTATAGGAACTGACAATCCAGCATAGTCTGAAAATCTTTGTATTTCATCTTCTTTTTCTTCTTTTTTTAGCTCGTGATGATGTTTAATTTTTTTGCCAGCTTTCTTTTCAAGGTCTTTCCACTCTTTATAAACTTTTACTAAATCTTCTTTTAACTTATTATCGCTCATGAAAAACATCTCCTTAAATAAATGTATTATTATAATATTCTTCTAATTCAAGTATTTCTTTTTCTGTCAATGGTGTATCAATTTTAGCGAATTCAGAAAATTTCTTTGTTATAAGTTTTATTTGCTCTTTTTCTAACTTTTTAAAATCATGATTTAATTTTAATTTTTCAAAAAAGCTTTTTTCAGAAACTCTCCATTTACTATAGAGATCTAATAACTCCTTCTTTATTTTTTCCTCTCCCATAAAATTCAACTCCTTATAAATTTTATAAATATATTATATAATAAAAATATATATTTTAAAATGTTGTAAATAAAGAAAGATTTTTGTTTACAAAAAGTATAAAATTTAATTTAGTAAAAAAAATAATTTTAAGAAAAAAATTTGATTTAAAAAGTGTTTTTATATAAGTAATTACTTATATTATATATAAAGAAACAATTGTTTACTAATGGAATTTAGAGGCATAAAATTTTAGTGAGGTGATATAAAATGAATACATTAAATGATATTTTATCAAAAGAAATTGAAGAATTTAGAGAAAAAGGACATAAGTTTTTAAATAAAGAAATGACTGTTGGTGAATTTAAAAAGGCATCAGGAGGCATGGGTGTTTATGCGCACCGTGGAGGAAAAGAATTCATGGTGAGATTAAGAGTTCCATCAGGAGTTGCTGGATTAAGTTTATTAGAAGAAGCATATAACTGGGCTAAGAAATATAACTTAGAAAAAATACATTTAACAACTCGTGAAGCAATACAATTACATGGAATATCAATAGATGCTGTATGCGACATAATGCAAGAAGGGTTAAATAAAGGAATATACACTAGAGGCGGTGGTGGAAACTTCCCAAGAAACGTAGCCTTAAATCCTTTATCAGGAGTTCAAATAGGAGAAACTTTTGATGTAACTCCTTATGCACTAGCATCTAATGCACATTATATGAGTAAAATATATACTTATAATTTACCAAGAAAAATTAAAACTGCATTTTCAAATACAGAGGAGGATTCAGCTCATTGCACAGTTACAGACTTAGGATTTTTAGCTGTGGAGAATAACGGTAAGAGAGCCTTTAAACTTTACATAGGTGGAGGATTAGGAAGAAATCCAAGAACATCTGTTGAATTTGATGAGTTAATAGATGAAAAGGACGTATTATATTGTCTTGAAGCTATGACTAATTTATTTGTAGCTGAAGGAGATTATAAAAATCACGGAAAAGCTCGTATAAGATATATTGTTGAGAGAATGGGCGAAGAAGAGTTTAAAAATTGCTTTAGAAAACACTTAGAAGAAGTGAAAGCTAAAGGTGGATTAGACCTTAAGGTTGAAGATATAAAATATAGTAAAAAAGGTGAAAAAACTAATATAAAACATGAAAGATTAATACCTCAAAAACAAGAAGGATTATATACTGTTTTATTCCACCCTGTTGGAGGACAATTAAGCTTAGATGTATTAAAAGAATTAATAGAAAAAATAGAGAAAATAGAAGAAGTAGAAGTAAGATTAGGTATGGATGAAAATCTATATGTTAGAAATTTAAATGGAAAAGAAGCTGAAGCTATCTTAGACTTTACTCAAGGTAAAGGAGGAGAGACTTTAGCTGAAAGAAGTGTTTCTTGTATAGGTACACCAATATGTCAAATGGGAGTACTAGAAAGCCAAAAAACTTTAAGAGAGTTTGTAGAATTATTAAAAGAAAGTTCAATTAAGGAAGGAACATTACCAAGAGTTCGTTTCTCAGGATGTCCAAATTCTTGCGGTATGCATGAAATAGGAGATATAGGATTCGCTGGTAAAAAGAAAAAAGTTGGTGATGTTTTATCAAATGTATTTGAATTACACTTTGGTGGAAAATTAGGAATAGGTGAAACTCGTTTAGGAGATTACTATGGAGATATACTTCAAGACAAGGTTCCAGAATTCTTAATTAAGGTTGCAAAGGCTGTAGAAGCTAAAAATTCAACTTTTGAAGAGTGGATTAAGGATAATAGTGAAGAATTTAAAGCTATAGTTGAAGAATATAATGTATAGCTGTTAACAAAATATTTACAAAATCCAAAAAAACTTAATAAATAAGTTTTTTTGGATTTTTTGATTTTTACTTAAAATTCCTTTGAATAGGCATATTTAAATACTTTTTTAGTTTATTTTATTAAATATTAGGTTTAGTAATACTAAGTATTTTACTTAGTTTTTGTTACCGAAATATTAACGATGACCTTTGAAGATAGCTTGAAATAAGGGTTAGAAAGAATTTGCTATAGAAAAAAATAAAATGGTGATATATAATAAATTCAAAATTTATATTTATGCAGTTAAATAAGTTGTTTAAAGAAAGGATTGATGTTAGGGTTGAAAGAAAAGATATGCCTTTATGGTTTTAATAATCTTACTAAGACACTAAGTTTTAATATTTATGATATTTGTTATGCGAAAACAGAGAGAGAAAAGGAAGACTATATAAAATATATAGACGAGCAGTATAATTCTGAACGTCTTACAAAGATTCTTTGTGATGTTACAGAAATGATAGGAGCTCATGTCCTAAATATTTCAAAACAAGATTATGAACCTCAGGGAGCTAGTGTAAATGTTCTTATAACAGAGGAGGCATTACCAGTAGCACTAATTGACCCATCATGTAATAAAGGAGAACTTTCATATTTGGAGCTTAGGGATAGTGTAGTTGGACATTTAGATAAAAGTCATCTTACAGTTCATACTTATCCAGAGTTTCATCCAAATAACGATATAATTTCTTTTAGAGTTGATATAGATGTATCTACTTGTGGAAAAATATCTCCATTAAATGCTCTAGATTACTTAATCGGAAGTTTTGATTCAGATGTAATAACTATTGATTATAGAGTTAGAGGATTTACTAGAGATGTTGATGGTAGAAAATGCTACATAGACCATGATATAAAATCTATTCAAGATTATATAGATGGAGAGACCCTAAAAAAATACGATGCTATGGATGTTAATGTTTATCAATCTAACATATTCCATACAAAGATGATGCTTAAGGATATAGTTTTAAATAACTATTTATTTAATTCTGATCCATATGAATTATCTCCAAATGATAGAAGAGAAATAAGAGATAGAATATCAAAAGAGATGATTGAAATATACGGTGGTGTAAACATTTATTAAGAAAAGGAGGGATTTCTGTGAAAAGACTTTCTCAAGAAAATGCTCCTATTTATGAAGCATTAAAATGGTACAAGAATCAAAGAATTGTTCCTTTTGATGTACCAGGTCATAAACAAGGAAGAGGAAATACAGAATTAAGAGAATTTTTAGGTGAAGATTGTGTTTCAGTAGATGTAAATTCAATGAAACCCTTAGATAATCTTTGTCATCCAACTTCTGTAATAAAGGATGCAGAAGAATTAGCAGCTGAGGCCTTTGGTGCTGATAAGGCATTTTTCATGGTTAATGGAACCACATCAGCTGTACAAGCCATGATAATGAGTGTTTGCAAAGATGGAGATAAGATTATAATGCCTAGGAATGTGCATAGATCTGCAATAAATTCTTTAATAATAACAGGGGTAACTCCTGTGTATATAAATCCAGGAATTCATGGTAGACTTGGAATTTCTCTAGGAATGGCAATGGAAGATATAAAAAAGGCCATTAAGGAAAATCCAGATGCTAAGGCTATTTTTGTTAATAACCCAACATACTATGGGATTTGCTCTAATTTAAGAGAAATAGTTAAGTTAGCTCATGAAAATAATATGTATGTCTTAGTTGATGAAGCTCATGGAACTCATTTTTATTTTGATAAAAGACTTCCAGTATCAGCTATGGAGGCAGGGGCAGATATGGCAGCTGTTAGCATACATAAAACAGGAGGCTCATTAACTCAGAGTTCTATGTTGCTTATGAAGTGTAATAGAATTAAGCCAGATTATGTGAGAACAATAATAAACTTAACACAAACAACTAGTGGTTCTTATTTACTTTTATCTTCTTTAGATATTGCTAGAAGAAATTTAGCCTTAAATGGAGAAAAAATATTTGAAGAGGTTGTTGGAATAGCTGAATATGCAAGAGAAGAAATAAATAAGATAGGTGGTTATTACGCTTTCTCAAAAGAAATAAATAATGGTGATGATATTTATGATTTTGATGTAACTAAGCTTACTATAAACACTTTAGAAACTGGACTTGCTGGAATAGAAGTTTATGACATATTAAGAGATGATTATGGAATTCAAATAGAGCTTGGAGATGTGGCTAATATTCTTGCCATAATATCAGTTGGAGATACTAGATATAACATTGAGAGATTAGTTTCAGCTTTAAGTGAGATTAAGAGAATTCATGAAAAAGATAAAAAAGATATTTTTGACCACGAATATATAGATCCTATAGTTAAGGTTAAGCCAAAAGAGGCTTTTTATGCTGAAAAGAAGATGGTTCTTTTAAGGGAAAGTGAAGGATTAATTTCTGGAGAATTTGTAATGTGTTATCCACCAGGAATTCCAATACTTGCCCCAGGAGAGCTTATAACTAAGGAGACTATAGATTATATTGAGTATTCTAAGAAAAAGGGAAGTTTAGTTACAGGCCCTGAAGATATGGAAATTGAATATATAAATGTTTTAGATTGTTAGGAGGAATTTTAATTATGGAATTATGGTACACAGAAGAACATACAGACAAGGTACGTTTTTCAATCAAAGTAGATGAACAACTTTATAGTGGAAAGAGCGATTTCCAAAGAATAGATGTTTTTAAATCTCAAGAGTTTGGAACTTTCTTCACATTAGATGGACTTATGATGGTAACAGAAAAGGATGAATTTATTTATCATGACATGATAGTTCATGTTCCAATGGCTACAAATCCTAATATTAAAAATGTACTAGTTATAGGAGCTGGAGATGGTGGAACTGTAAGAGAACTTACAAGATATGAAACTATAGAAAAAATAGACATGGTTGAAATTGATAAGTTAGTTGTTGATGTTTGTAGAGAATATTTACCTCAAACAGCTAATAAATTAGATGATCCTAGAGTAAGTTTATTCTTTGAAGATGGATTAAAATTTGTACGTTCAGTTGAAAATAAATATGACTTAATAATAGTTGATTCAACAGATCCCTTTGGACCTGGAGAAGGTTTATTCACAAGAGAATTTTATGGAAATTGCTTTAAGGCCTTAAAAGAAGATGGAATACTTGTAAATCAACATGAAAGCCCATACTATGAAGAGTATGCAAGGGGGATGAAGAGAGCTCATAAGAGAATAAAAGAATGTTTCCCAGTATGTAGAGTTTATCAAGCTCATATACCAACTTATCCATCAGGACATTGGCTATTTGGTTTTGCATCAAAAAAATATGATCCACTAAATGCTGATATAGAAAAGTGGAATGATTTAGGATTAAAAACTAAATATTATAATACTGATTTGCATAAAGGATGTTTTGCATTACCTAATTATGTTAAGGAGATGCTAGAGAATGTTGATGAATAGAAATGTAAGCACTTTTATAGGGTGTGAAGCTGAATATGATGAATCAAGCATAGTTGTATTTGGAGCTCCTTTTGATTCAACAACTTCTTTTAGACCAGGTACTAGGTTTGCAAGCCAAGTGATGAGAGGAGAATCTTGGGGATTAGAAAGCTATAGTCCATATCAAGATTTAGATCTTTATGATTTTAATATTTTCGATGGCGGAGAAATAGAGCTTCCTTTCGGAAATTCAGAGGGAGCATTAGCTTTAATAGAGGATTTTTCAACTAAGGTTGTTGAAGATGGGAAAATACCAGCTATGATAGGTGGAGAGCATTTAGTAACTTTAGGGGCATTTAAAGGAGTATTTAAAAAATATCCTGATGTTCATGTAATTCACTTTGATGCTCATGCAGATTTAAGAGAAGATTATTTAGGTCAAAAACTATCTCATGCTACTGTTATACATAGAGTTTGGGATTTAGTAGGAGATAATAAAATATTCCAATTTGGAATACGTTCTGGTGAAAAAGAAGAATTTTTATGGGCAAAGGATCACGTTTATACAAATAAGTTTAATTGTGATACTTTAGATTATGCCTTAGAAAAGGTTAAAGATAAACCTGTTTATGTAACAATAGACTTAGATGTTTTAGATCCATCTGTATTCCCAGGTACAGGAACACCAGAACCAGGTGGAATTCAGTTTAATGAACTTCTAAATTCAATATTAAAACTTAAGGGGTTAAATATTGTGGGATTTGATATTAATGAATTATCACCACAGTATGACCAAACAGGAGCATCAACGGCTGTAGCTTGTAAAGTTTTAAGAGAGATGTTATTAGTAGCAAATAACAAATAGAATGATTTTAAAGATAGATTAGCCTTAGATAAATTTAGAATATGTATTTAAGAACTAGTTAAAATTAAAACTAGTTCTTAATCAATTCAGTTAAGGGTATATTTAGAGATTTTTAAAGTTAATTGCAATTTATGCAAAATATACTTTAAGTTAAATTTAATTTAGAATTTTTAGAGATTTAAATATAAAAAATAGAACTGTATCAAAAGCTAATAAAAAATTTCTTAAATTAATGAGAGAGAGTATTTAGTAACTCTTTCAAAAATAGTCTTAGAAATTTTTTAAAGGTTAATTTGATACAGTTCTTTTGCGTATTTATCTAATAAAGTAAAGAATTAAAAGTGCTTGAATTGCTATTATTAAAGGAATACCTATAGTAAATTTTGCATGTTTTGTTTTATGACGAAAGACATGCATTCCCCATAATGTTCCAATTCCTCCTCCTATTATAGAAACGCCTATTAAGGTATCTTCACTTATTCTCCATTGATGTTTTTTAGCTTTTTGTTTATCTATATACATTAGAATTATTGCCACTAAATTTATTACAATCAAATAACCTACAAAAAGTTCTTTCAATAATTACCCCTCCTAATTTATTTCATTAGTATTTATTATATGGTTCTTAAGTTAATTATAACTTATTTCTAGGGAAAGTTATTATTAATTAGTAGATAAATATAAAATTTGGGTAGTATAAATTGTATTTCATACAATTTTAGTAATATTAAAGCTTATTTAAACGTATACATAATATAAGGTCATTTTATTTTAAGGGGGAGAGCTAATGAAAAGTAAAAAAATTATAGCTACACTTGTTGCAAGTTTAGTTATTTCTAATATGGGAGGATATTTAGTAAAAGCTAATCCTAATGTAAATCATAAGGCAGTTATTATAGAAGATAGACAAGCTATTATTGAAACTGCTATTCCACAATCAGAAATGACAGCTAGTGCAACTTCAGAAGAGGGCCAAGATCCAGCTTCAAGTGCTATTGATGGAAATATAAATACTATGTGGCATACAAAATGGAATGGTAGTGATGCGCTTCCACAGAGTTTATCAGTAAACTTAGGAAGTTCTAGAAAAGTTAGTTCTATAGCTATTACACCAAGAACAAGTGGAAACAATGGATTTATAACTAAGTATGAAATTCATGCTATTAATAATGGAGTAGAAACTTTAGTTGCAGAAGGAACCTGGGAAGAAAATAATTTAGTTAAAACTGTAACTTTTGATTCTCCTATTGATGCAGAAGAGATAAAAATAACTGCAATTCAAGGTGTTGGTGGATTTGCTTCAATAGCAGAGTTAAATGTTTATGAAATCAAAGGCGAAGTAGATGAAATTGCTAACTATGGAAACTTAAAAATAACTAAGGAGGAAGAAAGGGTAAATATAACTGGTGATTTAGAAAAATTCTCCTCAATAGAAGAAGGAACTATAGTCACTAGATTTAATATGAATGATACCTCAATTCAAAGTTTAATTGGTTTAAGTGATGGAAATAAAGCAAATAACTATTTTTCACTTTATGTAAGTGGAGGAAAAGTAGGATATGAGCTTAGAAGACAAGAAGGAAATGGAGATTTTAATGTACATCACAGTGCAGATGTTACTTTTAATAAAGGAATAAATACTTTAGCTTTAAAAATAGAAAAGGGAGTTGGAGCTAAGATATTTTTAAATGGTTCTCTGGTTAAAACGGTATCAGATCCAAATATTAAATTTTTAAATGCAATAAATCTTAATAGTGGATTTATTGGTAAAACTGATAGAGCAAATGGGTACAATGAGTACTTATTTAGAGGAAATATAGATTTTATGAATATTTATGATAAACCAGTAAGTGATAATTATTTGTTAAGAAAAACAGGGGAAACTAAGGCGCCATCAGAGGATAGTTTATTGCCAGATGATGTTTATAAAACACAACCAGTAGAATTATTCTATCCTGGATATTTAGAATCAAGAGGATATAGAATTCCTGCTTTAGAAACAACTAAAAAAGGAACAGTTTTAGCTTCTATAGATGTTAGAAATAACGGAGATCATGATGCTCCTAATAATAACATAGATGTAGGTATAAGAAGAAAAGAAGTAAATGGGGAATGGGAAGAAGGAAAAGTAATATTAGATTATCCAGGTAAATCAGCAGCTATAGATACTTCTCTTATGTCAGCTACTATAGAAGAGAATGGAATTGAAAAAGAGAGAATATTTCTTATAGTAACTCATTTCCCAGAAGGTTATGGATTCCCTAATACAGAGGGCGGAAGTGGATATAAAGAAATTGATGGAAAATATTATTTTATATTAAAGGATGCTCAAAATAATGAATATACAGTTAGAGAAGATGGAATTGTTTATAATTCAGAAGGAAATGAAACTGATTATGTAATGAAAAATGATAAGACCCTTATTCAAAATGGAGAAGAAGTTGGAAATGCCTTACTAAGCAATTCTCCACTTAAGGCAGTTGGAACGGCTCATATTGAAATGATTTATAGTGATGATGATGGTAAGACATGGAGTGAACCAGAGGATTTAAATCCAGGACTTAAGAAAGAATGGATGAAATTCTTTGGAACTGCACCAGGAAAGGGAATTCAAATAAAAAATGGAGAGCATAAAGGTAGATTAGTATTCCCAATATACTATACTAATCAAAATAATTTCCAATCAAGTGCTGTAATTTATAGTGATGACTTTGGTGAAACTTGGAAGTTAGGAGAATCTCCAATAGATACAGCTTCTGTAAGCTCTGAAACAGTTTCTTCAGGAACACAGTTAACAGAGTGCCAAGTAGTTGAAATGCCAAATGGACAACTAAAATTATTTATGAGGAATACTGGTTCATATACAAGAATTGCAACTAGTTTTGATGGAGGAGCAACATGGCATGATGAAGTTATAGAAGATACTTCTTTAAGAGAGCCCTATTGTCAATTAAGTGTTATAAATTATAGTGGAAAAATAAATGGTAAAGATGCAATTATATTCTCAAACCCAGACGCAAGTAGTAGAGTAAATGGAAGTGTTAAGGTTGGCTTAATAAATGAAAATGGAACTTATGACAATGGAGAACCAAGATATGAATTTGATTGGATTTATAATAAGACAGTTAAACCAGGTTCATTTGCTTATTCTTGTTTAACAGAGTTACAAGATGGAAACCTAGGATTATTCTACGAGGGTGAAGGGGCAGGCAGAATGGCATATACTGAATTTGATTTAAATTACCTTAAGTTTAATGCTTCTGAAGATTCACCATCAGCTTCAGTTCAATCAATTGAAGTTTTAGATGAAGATTTAGCTTACAATTCTGGAGATGAAGTTTCAATAAAAGTAAACTTCAATCAATTAGTTAGTATCATAGGAGATAGAAAAATAACTTTAGATATAGGTGGAGTAGATGTACCACTAAATATGGTTAATTATGAAGGAAAAAGCTCAGCTATATTTAAAGGAACTATACCAGAAGGAATTAATCCGGGAAATTATGAAATAAAGCTTAAAGAAAATAATGCTTTAGAACTTAATACTGTTTATAATAAAGTTTCAACTTTGAATGGATTAGATAATACGGAAATTAATGTACAGATTGGTGAATTAAAAACAACTGTGGGAAATTCAACCCTAAAGGTTAATGATGAAGTTAAAGTTGGCTCAGCATTTGATGCTATATTAGGAATTGAAGGATTAAATGGAGATACAGAAGCTTATTCAGCAGAATATTTATTTGAGTATAATGCAAAAGCATTTAAATTAAATGAAATTACTTCATTTAGTGATTCTTTATTTGTAAAGAGTAAAGAAGTTGAACCAGGAAAAGTTAGAATATTAGTAGCTTCTTTAGGAAGTGAAATAGAAAAAGATTCAGATCTAGTAAAAGTTAACTTAACTCCAAAGATTTCTTCTGAATTAGAAGTTTTGGGAGTAACAACAGCTTTAGTAGGATCTGGAGATGGAAATACTCATGACTTAGAACTTTCAAGTAAGGAAGTTAAAATTAATGAAGAAGTTTCAGGAGAGATAGTAGTAAATCCAGTACAAAATTTTGAAATTCCAGAAATAAATAAGAAAAATGTTAAATTAACATGGAATGCTCCAATAATAACTGAGGGGTTAGAGGGATATGTAATATATAAAGATGGAAAGAAATTATCAGAAGTTCCAGCTGAATCTACAGAGTTTGTGGTTTCAAAATTAAATAGACATACTATTTACAATTTTAAAGTGGCAGCTAAATATTCAAATGGAGAACTTTCAGCTAAAGAAAGTAAGACTATAAGAACTGCTAGGTAATGAATAAATTTAAAAATAAATGTAAATAAGTAAAAAATAAGTAATATTATGTAATGTAAACGAATATAAATATTTATGTAGATTATTAAAGTAATCATACATTTTGTATATATAAAAAATTTGAAATGTTTGGGGGAGAAATTTTATGAAGAAAAAATTATTAGGTATGTTATTAGCCGGAACATTAATGGTAGGAGCAGTTGGATCATATGCTTGGTTCTCAGATAGAGCTACAGTAAATGGAGATATAAAACTTACAATGGGTACATTAGATGTTAAAATTATTGATGCTGAAAGAGGTTGGAAAGTAGGAGATGACACAGAGATAGTAAATAAGGAAAATAAGAAGTCATTTAAAAATGTTAGACCAGGAGATACTTTTGAAAGAGAGTTTTTAGTTCAAAATGTTGGAACTTTAAAACAAAGAGTAACAGTTAAATTAAATCCTGCTTTACTAAATCTTGAATTAAAAGATGGAATAACTTTTGATGATGTATTCAATTTAAGCTTCTCAACTGAGGCATCACCTTTAACTTTAGAAAATGAAGGAACAGCAAATTTTGAACTAGATTCATCTATAAATTCTGTTGAAAATGAAGCTGGTGGATATACTGATGCTAAGAAAGTTATTGTTAATTTAGAAGTAGATCCAGAAGCTATGGGAAATGAATTTAATGCTCTAGGAAATGAGTTTAAAGAAGTTATAAACTTAAATAATATAAAAGATGCTGAAGGAAATAAAATTCCATTGTTAGTTGTAGATGCTCAGCAAATTAACCATGTAGAAAAGTAGTATTAAATTTAATTTAAAATAAAAAACAGAGTCCATTAGACTCTGTTTTTTATTTTGTGATTAAGGATTTTAAAGGTTTATAATTTAAATTTAAATATAATATATTTAAATTAAAAGCTTATTTATAGTTTGGTTTAAATTTTTTTAGTCTTAAGGCATTTAATAATACTGATACTGAACTAAAGCTCATGGCAAAGGCACCTATCATTGGATTAAGTAATGGGCCTCCAAATATATGAAGAACTCCCATTGCTACTGGAATACCTAAAGTGTTGTATCCAAAGGCCCAGAATAAGTTTTCCTTTATATTTTTCATTGTTTGCCTGCTTAATTGAATAGCACCAACAACATGTAATATATCGCCTTTCATTAGAACTATATCAGCAGACTCCATAGCTATATCAGTACCTGAACCTATAGCCATTCCAATGTCAGCAATAGCTAAAGCAGGAGCATCATTTATTCCATCACCAACCATAGCGACTTTTTTGCCTTCATCTTGAAGAGATTTAATTTTTTCTGCTTTTTCTTGAGGAAGAACCTCAGCGATAACTCTATCTACACCTACTTCTTTTGCAATAGCCTTAGCTGTTTTTAAATTATCTCCTGTTAACATTACTACTTCAAGTCCCATTTTTTGTAGAGTTTCTATAGCTTTTTTACTTGTTTCTTTAACAGTATCAGCAACGGCGATTATACCAGCTATTTTTTCATCAATAGCAATAAACATAGGAGTTTTTCCCTTTAAAGCTAGTTCTTCAGAAGTCGCTAATAAATTTTTAAGATTTATATTTTTATCTTTCATAAGTTTATAGTTACCTAATAAAATTCTTTTATCTTCAATAGAACATTTAATTCCTTTACCAGGTATTGCTTCAAAATCTAAAACATTTTTTAGTTCAAGATTTTTTTCTTCAGCATCTCTAACAATAGCTTCTCCAAGAGGATGTTCTGAACCTTTTTCTGCTGAGGCAGCTAATAAAAGGAGTTCATCTTTTGAAATATTTTCACAAATAATATCTGTAACCTTAGGTTTTCCTTCAGTTATAGTTCCTGTTTTATCAAATACGACAGTATTTAAATTTTGTGTACTTTCTAAAGCTTCACCACTTTTAATAAGTATTCCATTTTCAGCTCCTTTACCTGTACCAACCATAATAGCTGTTGGGGTAGCTAAACCTAAAGCACATGGACAAGCAATTACTAATACAGATATAAATATTGTAAGTGCAAAAGTTTTACTTTCACCAGAAAAATACCAAGCTAAACTTGAAATTACGGCTAAAGTTATTACTATAGGTACAAAATAACCTGAAATAGTATCAGCTAATTTGGCAATTGGAGCTTTTGATCCTTGGGCATCTTCTACTAATTTGACTATTTGAGAAATTACAGTATCCTTACCAACCTTTGTAGCTTCATAAATTATTCTTCCATTTTTATTTATACTAGCTCCAAAGACTGTATCTCCTACTTTTTTTTCAGAAGGAATACTTTCACCAGTTAGCATACTTTCATCAATTGATGTATATCCTTCTACCACTTTACCGTCTACAGGTAGTTTCTCACCTGGCTTAACAAGTATTAAATCACCAACTTGAACATCATCAATAGATACAATTTTTTCTTTGCCATCTATAAATATAGTGGCTGTTTTAGGGGCTAATCCCATAAGTTTTTTTATTGCATCAGAAGTTTTACCTTTAGTTAAAGTTTCTAAGTATTTACCTAAACTTATTAATGTAAGTATTGTTCCAGCAGATTCAAAATATAACTGCATAGCATAGTTATGGTCACCAATATAAATGTGGTATATTGCAAATAATCCATAAACATATGCAGCACCAGATCCTATAGCTATTAAGGAATCCATATTAGGACTTCTCATAAATAAGTTTTTAAAACCATGTATAAAGAAATCTCTACATATGAAGATAACTACAGTTGTAAGAAGCAATTGAATAAGTGCAAAGTTTAAGGGATTATGCATTGGATCTATTATATTAGGTAAATGAAGGCCAACCATATGTCCCATTGATATTATGAATAATGGAATTGTGAATATTGCTGAGCCAATAAGTCTATTTTTCATTCTTTTAGTTTCATTCTCTTTTGCTTTTTCATGTTCATCTTCTTGAGATGCATCTAAAAGTTTATATCCTAATTTTTCTACCTTTGCTTTTATATCATTAGTAAAAAGTTTATCTTTATCGAAAGAAATATTAAGAGTAGAATTTGCAAAGTTAACATTAGAACTTTCAACTCCATCCATTTTACTTGTTACCTTTTCAATTCTAGCTGCACAGGCTGAACAAGTCATTCCTTCTACCTTAAAGGAAGTAGACTTATTATTTCCTTTAAGTTCAAAGCCTAGTTTCTTTACTTTTTCTTTAATTTCTTCTAAGGAAATTTCATCTTCATCATATTCAACTTGAAGGCTTTCATTAGCAAAGTTAACAGTAGCATTATATATTCCAGATAATTTATTTAAAACTTTCTCAATTCTAGCTGCGCAGGAAGCACAACTCATTCCAGAAACTCTGAAAGATTCTTTCTTTAAGTTTCTAACTACTGAGAAACCTAGCTTATTTATTTTTTCTTCTATTTCTTTAAAGGATATTTTATTTTCATCAAACTCTAAATTTAATTTTTCAGTTGCCAAATTAACATTAGCTTTTGATATGCCATCCATTTTACCTAGAACTTTTTCGATTCTAGCAGCACAAGCGGCACAACTCATACCTTTTATTTTAATTGATTTATTTATCATAAAAATTATAGCTGACATATTCCCTTGTTATAAAGAAAGGAATAACAGTTTTCCTCCTTTTAAATTTTTACCTCCCCTAGGGGGTGGTTGTGATTCAAATATACTCTTTGATTTTTCTTTTGTCAATAATAAAGTGATAAGTATTATCAATGAAATTTAAGATTTATGGTAAGTATTTTTAATAATATAAACTTATTTTGGCTAAAAAATAAAAACTTATTTAAAATTAGATAATTATTAATAAAAAACTAAAAAAATCACAAGATAAGAAAAAGAAGTTAATTTAGATGAGGTGAGTATATGAAAAAGTTACTTTATATTACAGTAAACTCAAAGCCAGAGAAGCTTTCATCAAGTAAGACTATTGGAAGAGCTTTCATAAGTAGATTTGTGGAACTAAATCCAGAGTTTGAAATAGAGGAAGTGGACTTATACAAAGATTTTATTCCTAGATTAGAGCATAAGCATTTTTCAGGAAGAAGTTCTGTGGTAGATTGTGAGACTGCTAGTATAGATGCAAAGACAAAGGAAGAAGTAAAAAGAATAATAGAGTTAAGTGAGCAATTTAAAAATGCAGATTTATACGTAATAGCAGCCCCTTTATGGACACTATCTTTTCCAGCACCATTAAAAGAATATATAGATTGTGTTGTCCAAAACAAAATAACAATTAAAGTAACACCAGAAGAGGTTAAGGGCTTGTTAGATGATAAACAAAGAGAAATGGTGTATATACAATCTTCAGGGGGAGAAATTCCTTGGCTTACTAAAGGGATATTTAATAAAGGTTTAAACTATGTTGAAGATATAATGAAATTCTTAGGAATAAAAAAATTCCATCAATTATTAGTGGATGGAACAGGTTTTAGCATAGAAGAAAAATTTAAGGCTGAAGATAAGGCTGTTGAAAAAATAGATAATGTAATAAAAGACATACATTTTAGTAATAAAGGTTAAAATAAAAGTTTTTTATTTGGTTAAGAAAATTTCATATGAAAATTAAATTTGGTTATATTTAAAGATTGATTTTTAGGTTCATAAATATTTTAAAGAGAATTTATCAAAGTGATTTATTAATAAAACTTACCGGTACATAACATATTAATTGTAAGCTTTATTCATGATCTTTGATAAATTCTTTTACTTTAAATATAAGAAAAAATATCTTTTACACAAGTATTATAAATTAAAAAGGGAACGAATGTTTGCATTTTTTACTTTTATATGTTATACTTAACTCTCAGCTTGTGGGTTTAAATGCTGAAATTAGAATATAGAAATAAATTATTTTTATAATAAAATAAAGTTTAGAGTTTATTCTCAGGTTTAAAAAGGTATAGAAGAGAGATAAAATATTTAAATTACAATAACGGTAAATTGTAATTCACTTCGTAAAGAGGATTTTCACTTCAATAGGTACAAAATTATTTTATACTAATGTTTTAAAATTTCTAAAAACATGATAAATGGTATAAAAACATAACACCTAAAATATTCTTAATAAATCCAGTAAAAAATTTAAAAGTATGTTATTAATTCAGTATAGTTTTACATCATAGGACTATTTATTTAAGATTTATAAAAAGGTACTGCGTGAAAAATTAATAATATGTATTTTCATATATTATAGCTAATTAAAGTTGATTTAGAATGATATTTGATTAGTTTAATTTTTGTTGAAAAAAATAGAATATATTCATACTAGTTGTTAACTCAAAAGAGAAACTAGATGATTTTTAATACTTACAATTAAACCTGTGAATTAAAGGAAAAAAATAAAAATTTTGATATATAAATATTAAATTATGTCTATAATTTAAGTGAAAGTTGAATTCTCTATATAGGGAGAATTCATTTAAAATGTAAATTAAAAGGAGGATACAAATTTGTTAATATATAATATTTGTAATGAATTTAGTAAAAGTAAAAAGAATAAAAGAAGAACTAGTACAGATGTAAAGAATATTTTAAATGAGGCAAAAAATAAATAGATTTTATTATGTAGAGCACTGTTTTATATAATGGTGTTTTTTTATTATTTTAAATACTATTTTAAAAGCTTATTAATATAGTAATATAGCCATTAATAGAGACTAACATAGTATTTAGTATTTAATAAATTATATGAAATAAATTTTAGGTTAAACAAATTAAAATTTGAATTTAACTTAAAATCGTGTTACAATGAACTAACAACTTTTTAAAATAATAAAAGTTGTCAGAAGAAAAGGGGGATTTTTATGATAGAAATAAAAAATGTATCTAAACAAATAGGGGACAGAAAGATACTAGATAATATTTCTTTAACTATTGATAAAGGAAGTCTAGTTGTTTTAATAGGTTCTAGTGGATGCGGTAAAACAACTACTTTAAAACTTATAAATAAGTTAATAACACCTACTTCTGGTGAAATATTTATAAATGGGAAATCTTTAGCCAAGGAAAACCCTATTGAATTAAGAAGAAATATTGGATACGTAATTCAGAATAATGGATTGTTTCCACATTTAACAATAAAGGAAAATATAGAGCTTATTCCAAGACTAAAAAAGGGTAAAGATGTTGAAAAAATAGAGAAGACAACTTTAGACCTTTTAAATATGGTTGGATTGGATCCTGAAATTTATTTAAATAAGTATCCATCAGAGCTTAGTGGAGGACAGCAACAGAGAGTAGGTTTTGCAAGAGCCTTTGCTACAGATGCTGAGATAATTTTAATGGACGAGCCTTTTAGTGCTTTAGATCCAATAACTCGTACTTCACTTCAGGAAGAGCTTTTTAATATTCAAGAGGAACTTAAAAAGACAATTATTTTTGTTACTCATGATATGGACGAAGCTTTAAAGATAGCAGATAAAATATGCATAATGAATGGAGGAAAAATAGCTCAATATGATACTCCAGAAAATATACTTAGAAATCCAGCAAATGATTTTGTTAGAGATTTTATAGGATCAGATAGGGTTTGGAATAATCCTGACTTCATAAAAGCAAAGGATATAATGATAAAAAATCCTGTATCTGTTAAAGGTGCTAGAACCATATTACAAGGAATCGAAATAATGAGAAGTAATAAGGTTGATAGTTTATTAGTTATTGATAAAGAAAATGTACTTAAAGGTATTGTTACTTTTAAAGATATAAAAATTACAAATGAAAAATCAAGAGCACTTTCAGAAATTATGAGTGAAAATCCACTAAGAGTTAATGAAGATGATAGTTTAGTTGATATTTTAACTGTAATGAATGAAAACTCAGTAGGATTTATACCTGTTGTTAACTCGGAAGAAAAATTGGTAGGGCTTATAACAAGAAGTAGTTTACTTTCAATATTAAGCGACCAATTCTTAGACATGGAGGTGAATATATTTGAATAGTTTATTACAATATGTAATTTCACAGAAAACTCAAATATTAGATTTATTAGTTCAACATATATATTTAACAATTACGGCTATAGGAATAGCTATATTAATAGGAGTTCCTTTAGGAATTCTTGTTTCAAGGGTTAAGTTTTTAAGAAAGCCTATAATAGGATTTGTAAACTTAGTACAAGCTGTGCCTTCTATGGCCTTACTAGGATTGCTTATTCCCATATTAGGAATAGGAAGTACACCTGCAATCTTTATGGTTGTAGTATATTCATTGCTTCCAATAGTTAAAAATACTTACACAGGAATCTCTGGCATAGACCCAGTAGTATTAGAATCTGCTAAGGGAATTGGACTTACTAAGAACCAAAGTTTATTTAAGATACAATTACCATTAGCATTGCCAATAATAATGTCTGGTATAAGAATATCAGCAGTTACAGCCGTAGGGCTTATGACTTTAGCAGCCTTTATTGGTGCCGGTGGACTTGGATACTTAGTATTCTCAGGAGTTCAAACGGTAAATAATAATATGATTTTAGCAGGAGCTATACCAGCTTGTATTTTAGCCTTAATAGTTGACTTTATTTTCGGAAAAATAGAGGTAGCTGTTACACCAAAGGGATTAAGTAATGATAACAAAAAGAAAAATACTTTTGTTCTTAAAATAATAAGTGTAATAATGATAATAGCTATTTTATTTATGGGAATTTCATCATTTATATCAAGTAAAAAAGATAAAGTGGTTATTGGATCAAAAAACTTTACAGAGCAACTTATTTTAGGAAATATGTATGCAGATTTAGTTCAGGATAAAACAGATTTACAAGTTGAAAAAAAGTTAAATCTAGGAGGAACATCAGTTGCCTTTGGAGCTCTTGAAAAAGGTGATGTTGACATGTACGTTGATTATACTGGAACATTACTTGTTAATGTTATGAAAGAAAATAATATTGATAATAGTGTAGATTATTATAATAGCATAAAAGAAAATATGAATAAGGAACATGGGTTAACAGTAATGGAACCCCTAGGTTTTAATAATACTTATAATATAGCTATATCAAAAGAATTAGCTGATAAGTATAAAATAAATACCATATCAGATTTATCAAAGTACAGTAATGACTTTGTATTATCTCCAACTATTGAATTCCAAAATAGACAAGATGGTTTAGTTGGATTAAAGAATTACTATGGCATGGATTTCAAAAATGTTAAATCTTTAGATGGAAGTCTTAGATACTCAGCATTATCAAATGGGGAATCACAGGCTATAGATGCTTTCTCAACAGATGGACTTCTTAAAAAGTTTGACTTAAAAACTTTAGAAGATGACAAGAAATTCTTTGTAAATTATAGTGCAGTACCTATAGTTAACAATAAAACTTTAGAAAAATATCCACAATTAAAGGATGTTTTAAACTCTTTAAGTGGTAAGATCAATGAAGAAAAAATGATTGACTTAAACTATGAAGTAGATGTATTAGGTAAATCACCAGAAGAGGTTGCTAAAGCTTTCTTAATTAGAGAAGGTTTAATAGAACAATAGTGAGTATTTATTATATGTTAAATAAAAATTATAAGAAGCATATTAGGATTTATATAAGTCTTAATATGCTTTTTTATTGCTTAATTTATAATTAGTATAGTTTTTAGTGAGAGTATGTTTAAAGAAAATTATTTTAGAAAGTTTTTTAAATAAAACCTAACTTAAAGAAAAAATAAAAAATTTGAAACTTTTTAGCTACTTAAAAAGACTAATATATGTAGACATCGATGTTAAAGTTTTTGCTAGGAGGGGAAAGATGGAAAAAACTATGAGTATATCATATCTAGATATAGATAGAAAAAATGAATTAAATGAAATTAGATTAATAAAAGAATCAATGAAAGGAAATAAAGAATCCTTTGGAATCCTTATAAAAAACAATAAAGAATACTTATACAAAATGGCGTTTCTATATGTTAAAGATGAGCAGGATGCTCTTGAAGTTATACATGAAACCGTATATAGAGCCTTTTTAAATATTAAAAAATTAAAAAAAGCAAAGTTTTTTAACACATGGATTACAAGAATTTTAATAAATGTATCAATTGATTTTCTAAAGAAAAAAGGAAAAAATGAAATGTTGGATGAAAGTACACCGATAAGAAAAGAAAAATGTGAAATATCCACAGAGGAAAAGTTAGATTTATATAATGCAATAGATTTATTAAATGATAATTATAAAACAGTAATAATCATGATGTACTTTAATGATATGAAAATAAAAGATATCTCAAAGGTTATGGAAATCCCAGAAAACACAGTTAAAACTTATTTGAGAAGAGCAAAACAAGCTTTAGGTGAGATTTTAAAGGAGGGATATTTAGATGAATAAAAAAGATTTAGATAAGATAAATTTACCAAATAATTTAGATGATATTATAGATGAGGCAATAAATATGGCTCATGAAGATAAAAAGAAAAATAAAATAAAAGGTAAAGGGTATAAGAAAGTATTTAAAAGTATTGCAGCAGGACTTGCAATAATTACTGGAATTGGTGTTGGTACAAGCACCTTGGCTTATGGGGTTCCAGTAATCAAGAATGCTTTTGAAAGAATACAAAAGGAAATATGGAATAAAGGGGATTACTCAAAATATGCAACAGAAGTTAATCAGACTGTCTCTAATAATGGGGTAGGAATAACTTTGTCAGAGATTCTTTGTGATGGACAGAATTTATATGTAAGCTATGTAATTGAAAGTAAAGAACCTTTTAAATATATAAAATATAAATATGATCCTGTGAAAGATTATGACATAACTAAAGAACAAGCAGAAAAAATTGAACAAATGCAATTAGATTACGGAGCTGAAGCTAAAGTAAGTTTTACAGATAGTGAGTTAGATAATAGTGGAGTTTCAGGATTAGAAGGAAGATTCATAGATGATCATACTTTTGTTGGAGTAGAAGAGTACAATTTAACAAGCTTAAATATGAGGATTCCAGATGAATTTGAATTTATAATAAATTTCAATTCAATAGTTGAAGAAGGATGGAATAGTGAGAGAGATAAAGATAATGTATTAGAAGGAACTTGGAACTTTAAAGTGCCAGTAAAAGTTGATAAATCTTTATCTAAGTGTATAGAAGTTAATGATATGAATAAGGAGGGTGTTGGTATTAAAGAAGTAATAGCAACTCCAATTAAATTAAAATTAGTTACTACTGGCTATGACAGAGAAAAGAATAATTACTGGGTAAGAGTTTATGATGAAAAAGGGAATATATTAATAACAAGCAGTGGAGAAGAATTATCTAGTTATGGAGAATACTTATCAACTATTGCTAAGGAAGGTGAAGATATTAAAAAAATAAAAGTTGAAATTTATAAACCATTTGTAGATGAAAATGGAAAAGATTATTTTCATGATCCTAGAGAAACTATATTATATTCTAAGGAAATAAATTTAGAATAAACAAGGCTTATAATATTAATTTATTAAGTTTAAAATAAAAAATATATTAACCTAAAATAGTTTTATAAAGAGAAGTTAAATGAGAGTTTATAGTAATTTTCATTGACTTCTTTTTTATTTCTGATAGTTTTTTTTAATTTTAAAGTTTAATTTCCTATTATAAATATTTTAGTAGCTTGTATATTAATTATTTTTAAACTACTAACTATATAGTTAAATATTTTATTATTTAATGCTAAAAATAGTAAATAAAAACTTTTGAAAAGGATTAATGAAAAGGTTGACACAACATATACGTATATGTTAGTATAAAGCCATAAGATATACGTACAAGTTATGGAGGAGAAAAAGATGAGTAAGTTTGAAAAAGATGCAAAGTTACTAACAGAGTACATAGGCGGAAAAGAAAACGTAGCTGCAGTTACTCACTGTGCTACAAGAATGAGATTCGTTTTAAATGATACAAGCAAAGCAGATGTTGAAAAAATAAAAGCTATTCCTTGTGTAAAAGGAACTTTTACACAAGCAGGACAGTTTCAAGTAATAATTGGACCAGAAGTTGCAACTTTTTATAATGATTTTGTTGGACAGACTGGAGTATCTGGAGAAAGTAAGGAAGAAGTCAAGAAGGCTGCCAAGAAGAATATGAATATAGTTCAGAGAGCAGTTGCAGGCTTAGCAGAAATATTTGCTCCATTAATACCAGCTATCATAGTTGGAGGTCTTATATTAGGATTCCGTAATGTAATTGGAGATATGAAATTATTTGAAGATGGAACTAAGAGCTTAGTTGAAATTTCTCAATTCTGGGCAGGAACACATAGTTTCTTATGGTTAATAGGAGAGGCAATATTCCACTTCTTACCTGTAGGAGTTGTTTGGTCAATTGCTAAGAAAATGGGAGCAGATCAAATGCTAGGAATAGTTATTGGTATAACTTTAGTATCTCCACAATTATTAAATGCATATAGTGCAGGTAATGGAGCTGCTGCTCCAGTTTGGGATTTTGGATTTGCTCAAGTTCCAATGATAGGATATCAAGCACAAGTTTTACCAGCAATCATGGTTGGATTCACTTTTGTTTACTTAGAAAGATTATTTAAGAAGATTACACCAGGTCCTATACAAATGATAATAGTACCATTTTTCTCAGTAATTCCAACAGTATTATTAGCACACACTGTTTTAGGACCTATAGGTTGGAAAATAGGTAGCGTAATATCAGGAGTTATAGTGGCAGGCTTAACATCATCATTTGGATGGTTATTTGCAGGAATTTTTGGAATGATTTATGCACCATTAGTTATAACAGGATTACACCATACTTTATTACCAGTTGATTTACAACTTATAAGTGATATAGGTGGAACATTCTTATGGCCAATAATTGCATTATCAAATATAGCTCAAGCATCAGCAGTTTTAGCTATGATATATGTAAATAGAAAAGATGAAGATGAAAAACAAATATCAATACCAGCATGTATTTCAGGATATTTAGGGGTAACTGAACCTGCAATGTTTGGGGTTAACTTAAAATATTTATACCCATTCATAGCCTCTATGATTGGAGCAGGAGTTTCTGGTATGTTCTCAATGGCAATGGGATGTATGGCAAACTCAGTAGGAGTTGGTGGATTACCAGCGATCTTATCAATGCAATCATCTAGTATGTTAATGTATTTAGTTGCAATGGGAATAGCAATAGTTGTACCATTCGTCTTAACAATAGTGTTCTCAAAGACAAAATTAGCTAACATGGCTTCAAAATAATATAAAAAGGTGGGGGTAACTCCACCTTTTGCTTATATAGATTTTAGGTGAAATAATAAATGAAATACTAGGTAATATCTATTAAATTACGGATTTAAATATAACTAAAAATTATATTTAGAATTTAACAAGAGTTGACAGAAAGAGTAAATTAGAATATATTTAAAATAACTTATACGTACAAGTTGTGTGAGGTGTGAATTATGAAAGATTTTAAGAAAAGTGTTGTTTATCAGATATATCCAAAATCATTTAAGGATTCAAATGGAGATGGTCTTGGAGATTTAAGGGGAGTAATTGAAAAATTAGATTATCTTAAAACTTTAGGAGTAGATTATATTTGGATGACTCCATTTTATGTATCTCCTCAAAAAGATAATGGGTATGATATAGCTGATTATTATAAAATTGATCCTAGATATGGAACTATGGAAGATTTTGAAGAATTGGTTAAGGAAGCTAAAAGTAGAAATATAGATATTATGCTTGATATGGTTTTTAATCATACTTCTACAGAGCATGAATGGTTTAAAAGAGCTTTAAAGGGAGAAGAAAAATATAAAAATTATTATATTTTTAAAGAAGGAAAAAAAGGAGAACCACCAACAAATTGGATTTCAAAGTTTGGAGGGAATGCTTGGGAGTATGTTGAGGAGCTAGGAGAATATTATCTACATTTATTTGATGTTTCACAGGCTGATTTAAACTGGGATAATAAAGAATTAAGAGAAGAAATCTATAAAGTGGTGAATTTCTGGATAGATAAAGGTGTTAAGGGATTTAGGTTAGATGTTATAAATCTTATTTCTAAGCCAGAAAAATTTGAAAATGATTATGAAGGTGATGGAAGAAGATTTTATACTGATGGGCATAGAATACATGAGTATTTAAAAGAACTTAATGAAAGAACTTTTGGTAAAGATGTAGAAATAGTAACTGTTGGTGAAATGTCATCAACAACTATAGAAAACTGTATAAAATATTCTAATCCTAAGGAAAAAGAATTATCAATGGTATTTAATTTTCATCATTTAAAGGTAGATTATAAAGATGGTCAAAAATGGTCTTTAATGGATTTTGACTTTATTGAATTAAAAAAACTTTTTAATAATTGGCAAAGAGGAATGATTAAGGGAGGAGGCTGGAATGCTGTTTTCTGGTGTAATCATGATCAACCAAGAGTTAATTCAAGATTTGGAGATGTAAAGAAATACTTTAATGAATCTTCAAAAATGCTAGCTACTTCAATTCATATGATGAGTGGAACTCCTTATGTATATCAAGGAGAAGAAATTGGAATGACAAATCCAGGGTTTGAAAGTATTGAAGAGTATAGAGATGTAGAATCAATAAACTATTTTAATATTTTAAAAGAAGAGGGAATTGATGAAAAAGAAATAATGGAAATCCTTAAGAGTAAATCAAGAGATAACTCAAGAACTCCTGTTCAATGGAATGAAGAAAAGAATGCTGGATTTACTACAGGAACTCCTTGGATAAATATTGCTAATAATTATAGAGAAATAAATGTTGAAAGAGCTTTAGAAAATAAGGATTCTGTATTTTATCATTATAAGAAACTTATTGAATTAAGAAAGAATGAAGATGTAATAGCTTATGGAGATTACATTCCGCTTTTAGAAGATCATCCTAAAGTTTACGCTTATGAAAGAAATTATAATGGTGAAAAGTTACTTGTTATAAATAACTTCTATGGAGAAGAGTGCTTAGTAGATTTATCAAAGGAAATTGAAGGGCTAGAAAATTACAATAAGAGTATTTTAATATCTAATTATAAGGATAGTACATTAGATTTATTAAATTTAAAGTTAAGACCATATGAATCAATAGTTTATAAATTAGAAAAGTAATATATAATAATTGAAAAATTTTAGGCTTAAATAGTATAAAAGATATACTTTGCGCATCAATTATATATTACAAATTAAGAAGGGGTTGTATTTTAAATAAGATGCAACTCCTTTATTTTTTGAAATTCACTTAAAACTTACTATTATGTTAAAATATAATTGAATTTTAATATTTATAGGTAATAATAAATATTGAGTTATTTATTATAAGAAGTTTTAAAAGTAGTAAAAGTTATAATTATAGGTTGGGGAGAGTTTAAAATATGTCTAGTAAGTATTTAAAAATATATAATGATATTGTTGGAAAAATAGATAGTGGAATTTTTGAAGCAAATACTAAATTACCTTCAGAATCACAACTTATGGATGAATACAATGTATCTAGAGATACTGTAAGAAAATCTTTAAATTTATTAGAGCAAAATGGATATATTGAAAAATCTAAAGGTAAGGGATCTTTTGTACTTGATATGAATAAATTTGATTTTCCTGTGTCAGGTATAAAGAGCTTTAAAGAGATTGAAAATAGCTTAGGAAAAGAGTGCGAAACTATATTAGAGGAATTAACATTAAAAAGTCCTAGTGATAGCCTTATGAAAAAACTAGAGGTTTCTCCTAATAAATATGTTTGGAGTGTAGTAAGAGTTAGAAATATAGATGGTGAAAAGATAATTTTAGATAAGGACTATTTAAATTCAGAGTTTGTTCCAAGACTTACAGAAGAAATATGCAAGGATTCTTTATATAAATATATAGAGGGAGAATTAGGATTAAAAATAGCCTATGCTGAAAAAGAGATAACAGTACAAACTGCTACTGAGGAAGATCAAAGACTATTAGATTTAAGAGGATATGATATGGTAGCTGTGGTTAAAAGCTATACATATTTAGAGGGAAGAAAATTATTTCAATACACAGAGTCAAGACATAGACCAGATAAGTTTAAGTTTGTAGATTTTGCAAGAAGATAGCTTTAAAATGGTGATGAGGCTATATAAAAATATAATAATAAAACTTGCAAACATTATAAAAAGAGTAGTTAGATGAGCTTTAGAATGTTTGCAAGTTTTATTAAAAGTTATTTTGATATAAGCCTCTTTTAGAATTACTAATTATTTTAAATAAAAAAATGAGAGCACTTTATGTACTCTCATTAACTGAATAATGTTTAACACCTAAAATAGCAAAGGAAAAAGTTTCGATGTAGTAAAGGCTAATTTAGGAAAGCCACTTAAGTATCAAACAGTTTTAAAAAAAAGTTAATAATGTTTACAAATTATTTATAAAACTTTTTGCATTTAATGTCAAATAAATGGAATTAAATAATTTTAATATTTAAGCCTATATTTTGAAATTAAATAATTTTAACCATTAAATAATTATTTAAATAAGGAATGTATACATTTTACATTAACAATTTTTTAATATCCTAAGGTTAATGTAATTTTTGAATTTCCATTTACAACTTCATCAGGTGAAATACTTTGCTTAGTTACAGATGGTCCTTCACCAACAAATTCTCCTATAAGACCTAACTGATTAAGAAGTTTTTCAGCAGATTCTTTAGAATAGTTTTTAAAGTCTGGAATTATAACATCACTATTTAAGTTTGAACTATCACCTGCTATTAAAGTTATTTTTGTATCTGGAGATATTGGATAGCCAGGAGCAGGATTACTTTCAACTATAAATTCACCTTCACCTTCTATTTCGTAAGATATACCTAATTCTTTTAGCATACTTGTAGTATCATTTATAGGTAATCCACGAACTTCAGGAATTATAACAGTTTCTTTTTCAGGAAGTTTTTCATCTAAGTGGAATTCTGTTAAATCTATATAATTAAATATATTTTGGAGTAGCATTCCAGCTAAAGGTGCTGCAACTCTACCACCATAATATTCTCCATTTTTAGGATTATCAACAGAAACCATAACAGAAATTTGTGGATTATCATAAGGGGCAAAGCCAACAAAGGAAGCTACATATCCTCCACCATATCCACCAGTTTCAGGATTAACTTTTTGAGCAGTACCTGTTTTACCAGCAACTCCATATCCTTCTTTATAAGCTCCTTTTGCTGATCCATTTTTTACTGCGTTTTCTAAAGCTAATTTTATTTGATCAGCAGTTTCTTTGCTTATTAAATTTTCTGTTTTTTTAGGGACAAAGGTTTCATCTATAACTCTATCATTATTTTCATCTATATGACTTATTTCTTTAACAACATGAGGTTGAATTAATGTGCCACCATTGGCAACTGCATTAACTGCAGTCATGAATTGAATTGGGTTAACAGTATTAGTTTGACCAAAAGAAATAGTTGCCAAGTCCATATCTGTTATGTTTTCTGTTTTCTTAACTATTCCAGGAGATTCACCAGGTAAATCTACACCGGATTTTTTTCCAAGACCAAATTTTTTAATATATTCATTTAATTTTTCAGCACCTAATTTTTCTCCTAAATTCATAAATCCAACGTTACATGAATTTTGTATTATTTCTTCAAAGGTTTGAGTGCCATGTCCACCTCTTTTCCAGCATTTAATGAATCTATCACCTTTTTGAAGACCACCACTACAGGTATAGGTTTCATCCTTACCAGCTACCCCTTCTTGGACAGCGGCGGAAGCTGTTATTATCTTAAAGATAGAACCAGGTTCGAAGGAGTCTGAAACAGATCTATTTCTCCACATTTTTTGAATTCTATCTGAGGAAGTATTTCCAGAAAAATTTTCAGCCCCATCATAAGGTTTATTGGGATTAAAGTCTGGTTTGTTAGACATAGCTAAGATTTCACCATTGTTTGGATTCATTATTATTACTGATGCTGCATCAGCATTATGATGTACTAAACCTATTTCAGCGATTTGTTCAGCAAAGTATTGTAATTTTTCATCAATTGTTAAGACCACATCTTTGCCATCTACAGGGGCTGTAAATCTAGAAATAGTATAAGGATATTCAGCACCGTCTTTGACCATCTCAGTTATTTTTAATCCAGGACTTCCAGATAAAACTCTATCGTATTTTAGCTCAATACCATTTAGTCCAACACCGTCAGAGTTAGTAGTACCTAATACATGAGAAAGAAAATTATCATTAGGATAGTATCTTTGAGTATCTGGAGAAACCATTACTCCTGGTATTTCTAATTCCTTAACTTTATCAGCTTTCTCTTTTTCTATTCTTCTAGCAAGGATTGCAGCACCAGCAGGAGCTCCAGAAGGAAGTTTAAATTCTAATTTTTTTAAAACTGTATCCTTATCCATTTCAAGAACCTTAGAAATTTCTAAAGCTAATTCTTCATTAGTTTTTCCAGTTTTCTTTGTATAAGATCTAATTGCATTTAGGTTGAAGTCAACTCTATAAACGTTAGAACTAACAGCAAGCTCATTTAGATCTCTATCTAGTATTTTTCCTCTTCTTGCAGATATTTTAACTTCGTTTGTCCATTGTTCAACAGCTAGTTCTGCATATTCAGGTCCTTTAACTATCATTACATAAGATAATCTAATGCTTAGTATAAAACACATAATTATAATAAATGCTAGGATAAACGAAAGTCTTTTTCTTATTATGGCCATATCTCTATATGATCTCTTCAATATTAAATACCTCCTCCAAAAAAACTTATCTATACATAATATTAGTTAAATAAGAAATTAATTATAAAATTTAAAAAAAAGCTTATTTAAAATAAAAGTTTATTTTTATGTGTATAGTAAGATTCATAATAATTTAAGGTTAGGATTTAAAATATTTTAAGTATGGAATAAAAAATTATAGAGGCAACAAAATGTAAATTCTTAAAAATAAGGTAGAGATTAAAAAGGATTTTGTTTATTATTTACATATAAGGTTTTTAAATACTATGGAGTTTTTTAATATTTTAAAATAGTAGCTGAAATATTGGGGTGCTATATTAGAAAATAAAAGGGGGAAGAGCAGAGTTGGAGCATACTAAAATTAAGAATATTAATTTATCAAAGAGAAGAAAAAAGATTTTTAGAAGAAGACTTATATTTTTAATTAGTATTATATTGATTATTTGTGGAAGTATTTTCTTTGTTTTTTCTAAAATGAATAAAGATGAGAGTTATAGAGATGCTTATAAAAAGAATATTTCAAGTAGAGAGTTAGAAAAAATGAGGCAGGAATTAGATATAAAGGAAGTTAATTATAAATGGGGAAGTGGGCTTAAAAAGGGGAATTCACCTAAAAGATTAATTATTCATCATTCAGCAACGGATTCACCAGAAACTCCAGAAGATATTCATAAGTTTCATTTAGATAATGGATGGAGTGGAATAGGATATCATTTTTATATAAGAGAGGATGGGACAATTTATAAAGGTAGAGATGAAAATGTAATAGGAGCTCATGCGAAAAATGCAAATTATAATACCTTAGGCATATGCATTGAAGGAAATTTTGAAAAAGAGGGTTTAAATGAGGCACAAAAAAATTCACTTGTTAAATTAGGAACTTATTTAAGCTTAAAATATCCAATAAAAGATATACTTCCGCACAGAGAGGTTGTAGATACTTTATGTCCAGGCACACTTTTTCCAATGGATAATATAAAAAGTAGCATTATTGAGGAAATAAAGAATATGTGATGATTATATAGTGAGAATTAGATTTTATAAACTAAATAGGAAATTGACATGAAAAAGTTTAAATGGTAATTTATAGATATAATTTAATAAAAATTCTTCAGGGCAGGGTGAAATTCCCTACCGGCGGTAAAGCCCGCGAGCTAGTTTAGCATGATTCGGTGAAATTCCGAGGCCGACAGTAAAGTCTGGATGAAAGAAGAATATCTAATAAGTTATCTTTTTATTATGTTTTATATGCATATTAAATGGAGTGTTGTGCTTTAGAATCTTTAGCTCTGAACATTTTTTTGTTCAGAGCTTTACTTTTTATACTATTTATATCGGTATTAATTATTTTGAATTGGTTAAAATTTTTATTTTTAGAAATATATTTAAAGGATTTATTTAAATCAGTTTAAAATTTTATTAAGACTAATATTCTTAGATATATTAATTAAAATTTTAAGATTCTATTTAAATAACTTCAATTACTTGGATAACTAATAAAAGCCCTGAGTTAATTAAAACTCAGGGCTTTAATTTTTTATTAGGTACTTCTAAAGAAGAATTTGGAAGGAGAGGATAACTTGGATGAATTTTTTATGAAAAAAGCTTTGGAATTAGCTAGAAAAGGAGAGGGCTATGTAAATCCAAACCCTTTGGTAGGAGCTGTTATTGTTAAGGATGGAGAAATAATAGGACAAGGATATCATGAGTTTTTTGGAGGAAATCATGCTGAAATTAATGCTATTAATAGTTCTATTAAATCTACTGAGGGAGCAACAATATATGTTACCTTAGAACCTTGTTGTCACTATGGTAAAACTCCTCCATGTGTAGAGGCCATAATTAAAAATAAATTTAAGAGAGTAGTAGTTGGAACCTTAGACCCAAATCCTTTGGTATCAGGAAAGGGTATTAAAATTTTAAGAGAGTCAGGCATAGAGGTTAAGGTAGGAGTTTTAGAAAAGGAATGTATTAGATTAAATGAGATATTTAATTTTTATATTAAGGAAAATAGACCTTTTATTGCACTTAAATGGGCAATGACCTTAGATGGAAAAATAGCAACTAAGGAATTTAAATCAAAATGGATAACTAATAGAAAATCAAGAGAGTTTGTTCATTCCTTAAGAAATAAATATAGCTCAATAATGGTTGGAATAAACACTGTTTTAAAGGATAATCCAGATTTAAGATGTAGACTTAATAAAAATAAAGAGTTAGAAAGAAAGCATTTTAGGATAGTACTTGATAGTAAATTAAGAATTCCTTTAGATTCAGAAATATTAAAAAATCAAAGTGAGTCAAAAACCTTAATTTTTACAACAAATAAAAAGGATAAGATAAAAAATGAAAAATTAAAAGATAAAGGTATAGAGGTAATAGAAGTAAATTTAGATGAAGGAAAAATTAATATTAATCAGGTTTTAGAGTGTTTAAAAGAAAAAAATATTGATTCAGTTCTTATTGAAGGAGGAGGAAATTTAAATTTTACTTTTTTAGAAAATAAAAAAGTAAATAAGATATATGCCTTTGTTGCACCAAAAGTTTTTGGAGGGAAAAATGCTATTACTCCCGTTGAAGGGGAAGGAATAAGAAATGTTTTAGACGCCTTTGAATTTCCTGAAGTAAATTTGAAGAACTTTGATAAGGATATTTTAATTGAATGTAACCTTAGTCAATAGAAAAAGGAAGTGAATAATATGTTTACTGGTATTATAGAAGAAATAGGAGAAGTTATAAGCATAGATAAAAATGAAAAATCATCTTTACTGAAAATAAGAGCTAATAAGGTCTTAGAGGACACCAAGATAGGTGATAGTATATCAACAAATGGAGTTTGCTTAACTATAACAACTAAGGGAAAAGATTATTTTACTGCATATGTTATGGGAGAAACCTTAAGAAAAAGTAATATTGGAAACTTAAAAAAATCAAGTAAGGTGAACTTGGAAAGAGCAATGAGTATTAATAGCAGATTTAATGGACATATAGTAACTGGCCATATTGATTCCACTGGAGAAATAATTTCTTTTAAAGATGAGGGAGAAGCAATATGGGTAGAAATTAAAGTTTCATATGAGTTAAGCAAATATATAGTTTATAAAGGCTCTATAGCTATTGATGGAATAAGTTTAACTATTGCAGAGGTTAAAGGGGAAAGTTTTAAAGTTTCAGTAATTCCTCATAGCCAAGAAGAGACAACATTAACTAAAAGAAAAATTGGTGATTTAGTAAATATAGAATGTGATCCTATTGGTAAGTATGTTGAAAAGCTTTTAGGATTTAATAAAGACAATAGAAAGAAAAAGTCTGTTTTAACAGAAGAGTTTTTAACTATTAATGGGTTTATTTAAATTGTATTTTAAAATTTAATATTTATTTTTATATATTGTTTTAGGGCAAATTTGATTTTACAAAGTAGATGTATTAGTTACAAAAAACAATATCTAATAATTTTAAAAATTATTGAAAGGTGGTGTTGGGGATTTTTATCTCCTTAAAAATATGAAGAAGTTTAATTTAATAGAAGAGGCAATAGAAGATATAAAAAATGGGAAAATGGTTATTGTTATTGATGATGAGGGAAGAGAAAATGAGGGGGATCTAGTTATGGCTGGAGAACTTGTTACTGGAGAAAAAATAAATTTTATGGCTACTTATGGAAAGGGTTTAATATGTGCTCCAGTAAGTGAGAGCATAGCTGAAAATTTAGGATTGAATCCTATGGTTTCACATAATACAGATAATCATGAAACTGCCTTTACAGTATCTATAGATTATAAAGATACAACTACAGGAATATCAGCCTTTGAAAGGGCTCATACAATTAAAGAATTAATAAATGAAGAAAGTAAAGCAGAGGATTTTAGAAGACCAGGACATGTATTCCCTTTAATAGCTAAGAATGGTGGAGTTTTAAAGAGAGCTGGGCATACAGAGGCAGCAATTGACTTAGCAAAGTTAGCTGGATTAAAAGAAGTTGGGGTAATCTGTGAAATAATGAAAGATGATGGAACTATGGCTAGAACTGATGAATTATTAGAATTTGCAAATAGTCATAATATGAAAATAATAACTATAGAAGATTTAATTGCTTATAGAACAGAAAGAGATAATTTTGTTTATAGAGTTGTTGAAACTAATATGCCAACTAAATATGGAGAGTTCAAGGCTATTGGGTTTATAGATAAACTTACAGGAGAGCATCATGTGGCTTTAGTTAAAGGAGAGATAAAATCAGAGGAGCCAGTATTATTAAGAGTTCATTCAGAATGCTTAACTGGAGATGTTTTTGGATCAAGAAGATGTGATTGTGGAGAGCAGTTTCATAGAGCTATGGAAAAAATAAATGAAGAGGGAAAAGGAATATTACTTTATATGAGACAAGAAGGAAGGGGAATAGGTCTTATAAATAAGTTGAAAGCTTATAAGCTTCAAGATGAAGGATTAGATACTGTAGAAGCTAATATAGCTTTAGGATTTCCAGAAGATCTTAGAGATTATGGTGTTGGAGCACAAATTTTAAAAGAGTTAGGTGTAAGGGAAATCAGGTTAATGACTAATAATCCTAAAAAAATAACTGGCTTAGAGGGATATGGACTTAAAATAGTAGAAAGAGTACCTATAGAAATAAAGTGTAATGAGGAAAATGAGTTTTATTTGAAAACTAAGAAAGAGAAAATGCACCATTTAATAATGCAGTAATTTTATAGAGTTATTTAAAATTTTAGATTTAAAGATAGATTAAAAGTGGATAAAAAAGTATCAATATTAGATACGAAGAATTAAAAAAATACTTGAAGTATAAAAATGTTTAAAGGAGAGATTAGAATGAGGATTTTAGAAGGAAATTTAATAGGTCAAGATAAAAAATTTGCTATAGTTGCAGGTAGATTTAATGAATTCATTGTATCAAAGCTTATAGGGGGATCTTTAGATGCTTTTAAAAGACATGGAGTAGAGGAAGAGAATATAGATCTTGCTTGGGTTCCAGGAGCTTTTGAAATACCATTAATAGCTAAAAAGTTAGCTAAGTCAGGAAAATATGCCGGAGTTGTTTGTTTAGGAACAGTAATAAGAGGAGCTACCAGTCATTATGATTATGTTTGTGGAGAGGTATCAAAAGGAATAGCTAATGTAAGCTTAGATACTGAAGTACCAGTTATCTTTGGAATCGTAACAACTGAGAATATAGAACAAGCTATAGAAAGAGCTGGAACTAAAGCTGGGAATAAAGGGTTTGATGCAGCTATGGCAGCCGTTGAAATGGCAAATCTTTTAGAGAATATATAACTTTCCAAGTTAAGCATATAAGTTCAAGTTATAAAATTAAAGATTCTATAACTTGAACTTATAATTAAAAGTATTTATCTTAAAATTAAATATTATCCTTCCAGAATCTTAACATAAAAAGTTCTGTTTCTTGGACCATCAAAGTCGCAGAAATATACATCTTGCCATTGACCTAAGATTAATCTACCTCTATGTAATATTAATTGCTGAGATACTCCCACTGTAGAACTTTTAAGGTGGGAATGTGAATTGCCTTCAAAATGTCTGTATTTATGATCATTAGTTGGATAAACTTTTTCAAATCCATAAATTAAATCTTTAACAACATCAGGGTCTGCATTTTCATTTATTGTTATACCAGCAGTAGTGTGTGGACAATAAACAACCACAATTCCATTTTCAATATTACTATTTTTTATATCCTCTCTTATATAAGATGTAATTTTACTCATACTTTGAGGTGTATGAGTTTCTAGTGTATGTTTAAAAAAATTATTCATAAAAACACCCCTTTAAATCTTACTATATAAACATTATATAATATTTTTTTATTTGAAATAACATAATATTCTTAGGTTTAATATTAATAAATGTGGATAGAATGGCATATGAAGAACTTATATTGGAGGAAGTAGTATGTTTGATTTCATATTTGATAAAGAGGATAAAAAGATTAAGGGAAGAAGCTTTTTAGATGAGAGAAATTTTATAGTGTTGTTTCTTTCACAGATGTATTTATAAAATAATTATTTATTTGAAATTTTTTAAATGAAGTAATAATAAGAAATATAGTATATTGTAATTATTTTTTGTAAATAATAATTAAAGATTATGCAAGAAAAATTTACTAATATATGCTAATATGTAATTAAGATTATTATTTATGGAGGGATTTATTATGTACACTATAATGGCTATCAAAATATCACCTAGAACTGTTGCAGCACCAAGAGTTCAAGAAATACTAACTAAATATGGTTGTATAATACATACTAGAATAGGCTTACACGAAGCTACTGAAAATACATGTTCAACTTCAGGTCTTATTCTTTTAAACCTTACACCAAGTGCTGAGGAAGAAATAAAAAATTTAGATAATGAATTAAATTCTTTAGAAGATGTAACAGCTAAATTATTAAACCTTTAATAAGATTAAAAAAGGGAATGGATTAAAATAACCGTCTATAAAACTTACAAACCATGTGAAGAGAACTTTTAGTAGTTCTTAGAATAGGTTTGTAAGTTTTTTTATTTTTAATAAAGTACTTTTTAATTATAAATTATCATTAAAAATAATATACTCAAAATTTTCAATGATTTAGTAAATAAATTACATGTAAACGTTAATTGACAAATGTTAATATTAAACTGTAAGAAAAAGGTTATATTAATATACATGACTTTAAATGTTTAGATTGAGGGAAATGGAGGAGAAATTTATGGGTGAGTTAAAGGGAAGAGTTACAATACCAACGGATTCTAATATGAAAGAAGAAATAAAGAGTATTATAGATAGATGGGGAGCTGATGCCTTAAGAGATTGTGATGGTACTAAGCTTTCTAAGGATATAGTTGACTTAGGGGTTAAGCTATATTCTACATACCTAACAGTTAGAAGTGATCAAAAATGGGCTAGTGAAAATAAAGATGAATTACAACAACTTTACTTAATGTCAGAGCCTGTTATTGCTAAATCAGAAAAAACTGAAATAAAAATATTAGCTGGATATTATTCTGAGCAATTTGAAATAGATAAGGTTCATGATGAAAAGAAATGGTGGGAAGTTATAGATAGAACTACTGGTGAAGTTGTAGATCCTTCAAAATGGAATTTTAATAAAGAGAGTGAAATCTTAACAGTAGAAGAAACTACACCTTATCATGAATATACAGTAAATTTCTTAGTTTATATGATTTGGGATCCAACTCAAATGTATAATCATATAACTAATGATTGGGGAGATAAACCTCATGAAATGCCATATGACTGTAGACAAGCTAAGACTAGTGTACATGTTAAAGAAGCTTTAAAGAAATGGATTGATGAGAATCCAGAAGTTGATGTAGTTAGATTTACTACTTTCTTCTATCACTTTACATTATGCTTTAACGAGGTTGCTAAGGAGAAATTTGTTGATTGGTTTGGATATAGTTCATCAGTGAGTCCTTTAGCTTTAGAGCAATTCGAAAAAGAAAAAGGATATAAATTAAGACCAGAAGATATAGTTGATGCTGGTTATTATAATTCAACATTTAGGGTTCCAACAAAACAATATAAAGATTTCATAGATTTTCAATGTAAACATGTTTCAAAAATGGCTAAAGAGTTAGTGGATTTATGTCATGAAAATGGAAAAGAAGCAATGATGTTTTTAGGGGATAACTGGATAGGTACAGAGCCTTATGGAAAGTATTTCCCAAGCATTGGATTAGATGCAGTGGTTGGTTCAGTAGGTAATGGAACAACTATGAGAATGATAGCTGATATTCCAGGAGTTAAATATACAGAAGGAAGATTTTTACCATACTTTTTCCCAGATGTATTTAATGAAACAGGAGACCCTGTTGGGGAAGCAAGGGAGAATTGGTTACAAGCAAGAAGAGCTATTTTAAGAAGTCCACTAGATAGAATAGGATATGGTGGATATTTAGGACTTGCAGTTAAATTCCCAGAGTTTGTTGAGCAAGTTGAAAAAATATGTGATGAGTTTAGAGAAATTCATGAAACTATAAAAGGAACTAAGGCGTATGTAGCCCCATTTAAGATTTGTGTATTAAACTGTTGGGGTAAATTAAGAAGCTGGCAAACTCAACAAGTAGCTCATGCTCTTTGGTATAAGGAAATATATTCATACGCTGGAATTGTTGAATGTTTAAGTGGTATGCCTGTAGAGGTAGAATTTATTAGTTTTGATGATATATTAGAAAATGGAATTCCAGAGGATACTGGAGTTATTATAAATGCTGGAGATGCTTATACTGCTTGGAGTGGTGGAGAGTATTGGAAAAATCCTAAATTAGTTTCTATGATTAGAAAATGGGTTCATAATGGTGGAGGATTTATAGGAGTTGGAGAACCAACTGCAATACATTATGAAAACAAATTCTTCCAGTTAGCAGATGTTTTAGGAGTTGACAAGGAAGTTGGATTTAGTTTAAGCACTAGAAAATATAATGAATTAAATCCACATCATTTTATAACAGAAGAAATTGGTGAAAAAGCTATTGATTTTGGTGAGGGGATGAAAGGCGTTTATGGAAAGGGGGATAGTTACCAAGTTTTAAGAATGGACTTTGGTAATTGCCATTGCTTAAAGAATAACTTCAGAGGAGATACTACTTGTGCTGTAAACACATATGGAAAAGGTAGAAGCGTTTATTTTGCAGGATTCCCATATACTCCAGAGAATTGCAGAATTTTATTAAGAGCAATTTATTGGGCTGCAAGTAAAGAAGATGAGATGAAAAAATTCTATGTAACTAATATAGATACTGAGTGTGCTGCCTTCTTAGAAGTAGGAAAAATGGCTGTAATAAATAATACTCAAGAAGAAAAAATTACAGATGCATATATAAATGGTGTTAAGGTTGAAACTTTAACTTTAGCTCCAATGGAAATAAGATGGTTAAATATAAATAAATAAGCTTTTTCTTTTAATTCCCTTATATATATAGATCCTTAGTGAGTTTTTCACTAAGGGTCTTTTTAAATTTTATATAATTTTTGTAAAAATTAGGAAAATAAAATATTTAGCCTAGGAAGTTAGTTTCAAAAAAATACCATATATGATAAAATGTTAAAAAAGAATATAGAAATTATACTAAGGAGTGAGGAAAATAATAAAGAAAATAACAAATACCTTAAGAGGAATATCAAATTTTCTTAGAAAAACTTCTATTAAAAATAGACTTATAGCATCATTTTCTGTAGGAATAATTTTTTGTAGTAGTATTTTAGGCATACTCCTATATAAAAAGGCTACCAATGCATTGAAGAATAATGCAATAAATTATTCGGAAAATATGCTTTCTATCATGAGTGAAGACATTTACAAAAATAAAGAATTCTTAGAAAGAGCATCTATTGAATTATCAATGAATGAAGAAATAGCTAATAATCTTATAAATTACAAATTTATGGATGGAAAAGAAAAGAATGAATTTTTAAAGTATATGAATGATTACTTGTCTAAAAAACTTTCTCTTTTACCTAATCTAGCAGAGGTTGAAATAATATCAAAGGATTATGAAGTCACTTATATGCAAGGCTTTAAATATTTTAAGAGAGAAGATATAGAAAGATATGCAGATGAATCTGAAAATGGACTATTTTGGTTTTCTACAATTTTAAATAATGAACCTCACATATGCATAGTAACTCCAGTAAAACAGGATAACAGTATTGTGGGATATGTTTTCATGGCTATAAAAAGTGAAGTTTTTGCTTCTTCTTTTTCTCTTTTTAATATTGGTAAAGGCAGTGAAATTTTTATAATAGATGATAAGAATAACATAATAATTTCTGAAAATAATTTAAATAGTAATTTTATATTAGAGGAGACAGATTTAAATAAGTTCCTTAAAGATAAAGGGGCTAAGGATACAGCAAGGAGTATAGTGGTAAATGGAGAAAATTATGTAGCTACATATAGAAAATTAAAGGGATTTAATTGGTATATAGCTTCAATGACCCCTTATGATTTTATAAATGCTGATATTCAAAGTTTAAGGAAGGAAATGACTATAATAGGATTACTTTTCACTTTAGTGGTATTAATATTTTCATATTTTCTATATTCAAGTATTAAAGTACCTTTATATAACCTTTTAAATAAGATGAAAAGAGTATCTGAGGGGGATTTAAAGGTTTTAGTAAATGATACTTATGAAGATGAGATTGGTGTTATTTCTGATAATTTTGATTCTATGTTAAAAAGAGTAAATGAATTAATTGAAAAGACTAAATTACAAGAAGTTGAGAAAAGGGATTTAGAGATAAGGATGTTACAGGCACAAATTAATCCTCATTTTCTCTTTAATACATTGAACTCTTTAAAGTGGACAGCTTTAATGAATCAAGATTATACAGTAAGCGAGGGGCTTAGTTCCCTAGCAGAATTATTAAGAAATACAATTATAGATAAAAATGAGCTTGTAACTATTAGAGAAGAACTAGAGAATATAAAAAATTACGTTGTTATTCAAAAGATAAGATACGGTAATTCCTTTGATGTTCAGTATGAAGTAGATGAACTTTTATTAGAAAATAAAGTTATAAAGTTTATTTTACAACCAATAGTAGAAAATTCAATAATTCATGGAATTGATGAAAATAAGGAAAATCAAAAGATTATTATTAAAATTATGTCAGAGGAAGAAAATATTTTAATATCGATTAAGGATAACGGAAAGGGGTTTAATAGTAAAGAAAAGGTTAAAGATAATAAACTTTCAGGTATTGGATGGAATAATGTTGATGAGAGGATAAAGTTAACATTTGGCTTAGGTTATGGGACAACTATTTACAGTGAGGTGAATAAAGGAACTATTGTTAAAATAGTAATTCCTAAGAGTATATAGGGGGAATTTTTTATGTTCAAGGTTATTATTGCTGATGATGAAAAAATAGTTAGAATTGCTATGAGAAATATAATAGACTGGGAATCTCATGGGTTTAATATAGTTGGATTAGCTCAAGACGGCTCAGAAGTTCTTAATATACTAAATGAAAATGGTGCTGATCTTATTATAACGGACCTTAAAATGAAAGGATTAAATGGAATTGAATTAATTGATAAGCTTAAAGAAGAGAATTTTAGGGGTAAGATACTTGTTCTTAGCAATCATGGGGAGTATGAATTAGTTAGGGAAGCAATGAAAAAGGGCGCAGATGATTATTTATTAAAAATAACTTTAAGACCAAAGGAACTAGAAGATATAATTGATAAATTTAGGGAGAGTTTAGAAGAGAGGAAAGAAGAAGAAGAGAAAGAAGCTCAGTTTAAAAATGAATTTGATAAAACAAAAAAATTAGCTGAGATTTCTTTATTAAAGGAATATTTAAAGGATGATATATCTTATGAAGAACTTTTAAATGAGTTTCCAAAGATTAATTTTTTAGATGATAATTGTGAATATTATACTGGTGCCTGTATTTATATAGATAATTATAAAAAGATTTATGAGGAAAAAATTAAGGATAAAAATAAATTAGCCATTACTATAGAAAACATAATAAAAGAAGAATTTAGTGTAAATGGGGTTAAGATTATCCCAATAAATAATCATAAGTATATTTTTATATCTAAAATGGATTTTAATAGTTTAAAGATAAAAACAATAAATATACAGAATTTAATAATGCTTTATTTAAATATTAAAGTTAGTGCTGTCTTAATAAAAAGGATAGAAAGTGTAAAAGGCTTAAAAGAGAGCTTTAAAAAGGTTGAGGAAATTCTTAGTCTAAAGTTTTATGGAAAAGAAAACTTTTTAATAATAAGTGAAGAATTTTTGGAGTTTGGTGATGCTATTAAGCTCAGAAAGGAAGTAACCGATGCAATTTTAGAGAATATAGAGTTAGGAGAAATTTCTGCTAATAAGGAACTTATAAAAGAATTTGCTAGAAGATGTTCTAATATGAATGTAAAACCTTCGGCTTTAATAAATTATGTAAATTTTATGTGCGAATTAATAGAGAATCATGAGTATGTACAAGATGATTTAAATTGTATAAAAGAATTAAAAGGAAAGATATTAAAGAGTGATAATATAGAGGAATTAATAAATAATTCAACTATTTTAATAGATTATATCAATCAAAGATATATAAAGAGCAAAGAGCTTAGTTATAAAAAAGAGGTTAATGAGATTATAAAGTTTATAGAAAAGAATATTGATAAGAGAATAACATTAGTTATGGTAGCTAATGCTGTGAATTTAAATGAAAGTTATTTAAGTAGAATTTTTAAAAATGAAACAGGAAAAAATCTTATGTACTTTATAAATGAAGTAAAGATGAAAAAGGCTAAGGAATTATTAAAACAGCAAGATACTTTAGTTAAAGAGGTTGCTAACAGTATTGGAATGACAGATCAGTTTTATTTTAACAGGGTTTTTAAGAAGTTTTATGGGGTAAGTCCATCTAAGTTTAAAAAGGATTATAGTAATAAAGTTTTGTCATAAATATAGATTATTTTTATTTTGGATTGATATTGTAAAAAAAGTACATGTTTAAGTAAAATCCTTATATTCAAAAAAATTCCAATAAGAAGTATTATAAATATGAGAAGAAAATGTTTACAAGAAATGAGTAAGGGTATTGGAGGAGAGAGTTTATGAAAAGAAAATTAGTTAAAATGCTAACTGTTGCATGTGTTACCGCTATAGCTGCCTCTGCATTTGTTGGATGTGGAAATAAAGAAGAGGCACCAAAAGATAATGAAAAGCCATCAACTGAACAAGCTGAAGGTTCAGGAGAGAAAAAGGTTTTAGAAATAGCTGTTTTTGAAGGTGGATTTGGTAAGGATTACTGGGATGCTTGTATAGATGCCTTTGAAGCTGAGCACCCAGATGTAGAAGTTAAGATGGAAGCTAATCCTAAAATAGGTGATATTATAAGACCTAAATTATCATCAGAAAATACACCTGACTTTATATACTTAAGTACAAATGACCCATCAGGTATAGCTAATGCTTTAATAAAGGATAAAGCTTTAGTAGATTTAAGTGATGTATTTGATAGAGAAGATCCAGATAATCCAGGACAAAAATTAAAAGATAAAATATTACCAGGATTTTTAGATACACCACTTACAACTCCATATGGAGATGGAAAAGTATTCTTAGCACCACTTTACTATAATGTTACAGGTATGTGGTATAACAAAGCATTATTCAAAGAAAAAGGATGGGAAGTTCCAAAAACTTGGGATGAGTTCTTTGAATTAGGTAAGAAGGCAAAAGATGAGGGAATAGCTCTTTATACTTATCAAGGACAAGCGCCAGGATATAATGAGGCTGTAATATTCCCAATGTTAGCTAGTGCAGCTGGAGAAGAAGCTGTAGAAAAGATATTCAACTATGAAGAAGGTGCTTGGAAAGATCCAAATGTTAAAAAAGCATTAGATATATTCCAAAGAATGGCTGATGAGGACATGGTTCTTAATGGAACAGTTGGTATGACTCATACTCAAGCACAAGTTGAATTCTTAAATGGAAAAGCATTATTCTTACCATGTGGTAGCTGGTTAGAAGGAGAAATGAAAGATGCTATACCAGAAGGATTTGAGTTTGGATTTATGGCTCCACCAGCATTTAAAGAAGGGGATACTCCATATGTAACTACTACAATAGAGCAAATGTATATCCCAGCTAAATCAGATCAAGTTGAATTAGCAAAAGAATTCTTAGCATTCCAATATACAGATGCTATGGTTCAAAAGAATGCTGAAATAGCTAAGGCTGTAGTTCCAGTTAAGGGAGCAGTTGAAAAAGCTAAATCTTCATTAGATGCATCAGGATATGAGTCTTATAAGGTTGTTGAAGAAGGTGCTAAACCAATTCCACTTTCATTTAAACCAACAAACTCTAAACTAGATTTTAGAAATGATAGTTTATTTGGACCAGTAGGAAGTATCATAAATAAAGAATTAACAGTTGATGAATGGATTAATAACTTAGAATCTGATTCACAAACTCTTGCTAAAGAAGTTGTTGAATAATTATTAAGATAAAATAAAATTTATTGAGAAGGAGAGGAGGTTCTTCTCCTTCTTTAAAATTATAGGGGGTGAAATTTCATGAACAGTAATAAAAGAAAAATATTTTTAGCAATGTGTGTGTTGCCTGCACTTATACTATTTACAATATTTATGTTATACCCAATTGGAAAAGGTTTCATGATGTCTTTATATGAATGGAGTGGGATTTCAGGAGAACCAGTATTTGTGGGGTTAGATAACTTTAAAGCACTTTTGAATGATAGATATTTTAAAGAAGCATTTGGAAATACATTTTTCATAATAGTTTTATTTCCAGCAATAACAATAACCCTTTCTTTATTCTTAGCTGTAGTAATAACTCAAAGTAAGTTAAAAGAAAAGAATTTCTACAGAGTTATACTATTTTTCCCAAATATATTATCAATGGTTGTTATAGGGGTTTTATTTACATATGTTTATGACCCATCAATAGGAATTCTTAAAGCATTTTTTGAAATGATAGGACTAGATAAGTTAGCAGGTCTGGCATGGCTTGGAGATTCGAAATTAGTCCTATGGGCATTAGTTATAACTATGGTATGGCAAGCTGTTGGTTATTATATGGTAATTTATATAGCTGGATTAGATGGAATATCACCTTCTCTTTATGAAGTATGTTATTTGGAAGGGGCTTCAGCTTGGCAAAAGTTTAGATATGTAACATTACCGCTTTTATGGGATGTAGTTAGAGTAACCTTTGCATTCTTTATTACGGGGGCACTTAACCTAAGCTTTATATTTGTAACTGTAATGACTAAGGGTGGACCAAATGGAAAATCAGAGGTTTTATTGACATATATGTATAAACAAGCCTTTACAAATTCTCAATATGGATATGCTATGGCAGTTGGGGTAACTATATTTGCCTTTGCTATGATCCTTGCATTAATAATCAATAAATTAAGTGACTCTGATGCAAGGGAAGAAAAGAGAGTAAAAAGATTACAACAGAAGGGAGTGAGATAACATGTTAGAAACTAAAAAGAGAAAAAATGTAGGTTTAGATACTGAGAACAAAACTAAAAAAGTAATATCTAACACATTATTAAGGATTATATTAATAGCTGCAACTATTTTAGTTATAGTACCAATTATATGGACAATAATGTCTTCTTTTAAAACTACTAAAGAATTCTATGCAAGTCCATGGGCCTTACCAAAAAGTTTTGGGTTTGCTAACTATATGACTGCATTTACAGAAGCTAACATGGGAGCTTACTTCTTCAACTCAATATTAGTTACTATAATAGCTATGGTTTTATCCCTATGTTTAAGTGTACCGGCATCATATGTTTTAGCTAGACAAAAGTTCTTTGGATGTAGCTTTATAAAGAATTTATTTATGGCAGGATTATTTATCCAACCAGTATATATTATAGTACCTTTATTTACAATATTAGAAAAAATGAAATTGTTAAATAATTTATTTGCACTAGCTCTTGTATATGCAGTGCTAAGCTTACCGTTCTCAATCTATATAATGAGTGGATTTATGAAGGGGATTGCAAAGGATTATGAAGAGGCAGCAATGATAGATGGATGTACTAATCTTCAAATATTAACAAAGATAGTAGTTCCATTAGCTAAGCCAGGTATTATAACTATAATGATATTCAACTTTATGAATTATTGGAATGAATATGCTATGGCAATGACTTTCATAACAGATGCAGATAAAAAGACATTACCAGTAGGGTTACAAAACTTAATGGAAGTTCAAAAGTTTGCAACTGACTGGGGAGCATTATTTGCAGGATTAGTTATAGTAATGGTACCTACAATGGTTATATACTCACTAGTTCATAAGAAGTTAACAGAAGGTGTTAATATTGGTGGAGTTAAGGGCTAAATTTATTAGCATTTAGAAAAGAAAATAGTATTATTAAAATAAGAGCAGATGTCACTTTTAGTGAGGTCTGCTTTTTTAGTTAAAATAAAATTAAAATTTAAATTTACAATAATCAGTATAGTTATTTAGAATTTTTGCTATATAATTAATTAGTGACTTTAAACTAAGAATTTAAGGTTTGCCAATTAGACTTAAAACTTAATAAAAACATTATTATTAATTTAAGCTAATCTTTATTTAAAAGGTTAACTTTAAAATTAAGACTTAAAGTTTTTTAGATTAACCTTATTAAAAAGTAGAGGTTTAATTTTATAATAATGAAATATTGATTTAAATGGAGGTAATAATTTGAAGAAAATAGTTAAACCTTGGGTTGCTACCTTAATTATTTTAATAGTAGCTTTTTTGGTGTATTTTTTTGTTCCAACTGCTAATAGTAAAATAAATCAGATGATATTTTACTTAAGTAGTATGAATTTAGATATGATAAAGGAATATATATTATCTTTTGGAATATGGGCACCTATAACATCATTTTTATTAATGGTACTTCAATCTGTAATAGCACCAATACCAGCTTTTTTAATAACCTTAAGTAATGCAGCTATATTTGGATGGGTTAAGGGTGCTATATTATCATGGAGTAGTGCTATGGCTGGGGCAGCACTATGTTTTTATATAGCAAGAGGCTTAGGAAGAGATGCCGTTGAAAAGTTAACTAGCAAATTTGCCTTAAAGGATATAGATGGTTTCTTTGAAAAGTATGGTAAACATACTATACTAATAGCAAGATTGCTACCTTTTATATCTTTTGACTTAGTTAGTTATGCTGCAGGACTTACATCAATGAATTTTTGGTCATTTTTCATTGCTACAGGTATTGGTCAATTACCTGCCACAATAGTATATTCTTATGTTGGTGGTATGCTTACTGGGGGAGCGCAATTACTTATGAGTGGACTTTTAATTTTATTTGCTTTAAGTATAGCAATATATGTAGGGAAAAAAGTTTGGAATGAGAAAAGAGGTAAAAATGACAAATAAGGAACTAAAGAAAAATTTAGAGGACTGTGTTAATTGTGGACTTTGCTACAAGGTATGTCCAATGATGAATACTTTTGGAGAAAGTCCTAAAAATATATTAAGAGATATAGATGAGAATAAAATAAATTATGATGAAATTGCATATTCTTGTATGCTTTGCAATGCATGTACTGAAGCATGTCCAAAAGATATAAACTTAAAAGGGATGTTTCAAAATTTAAGAATAAAATCTTATAGAGAGAATTTAAAAAATACTAGCAAGAAATTTAATTTAAAGGTTGTTCAAAATCATCAAAAAGGTAGTTTTTCTAAGTTTTTGACATCAAAAAATAATCATAAGAAAATAAAGAGAGTGTTTATTCCAGGTTGTAGCTTAAGTGGATATAACAATGAAATTATTTTTAAAATAAAGGACTACTTAATAGAAAATTTAGGAGAAGTAGAGATACTTCTAAAATGTTGTGGAAAACCTTCAAAGGATATTGGAAACTTAGAATTATTTGAAAGTAATTTAAATGATATAGAGAATAATCTAAAAATCAAGGAAGTTGATGAAATAATAGTAGCCTGTGAAAATTGTTATAAGACTTTTGGATCAGCTTTTAAAGATATTAAAGTAATAACACTTTGGGAAGTTATAAATGAATTTGGAGTGCCAAAGGAACTAAAAAACAAATATTCAGATTTAAAAGAAGAATTTGCCCTGCATGATCCATGTCCTATAAAAAAAGAAGAACAAATTCACGAAGCTGTTAGAAGCATACTTAAAGATTTAGGAATTAAAATAGTAGAATTTGAGAAGAATAGAAGTAAAACTGAATGCTGTGGTTGTGGAGGAATGGTAGGAGTTACAAATAAGGAATTATGGCTAAGTCAAAAAAATAAAAGAGCTAATTCTACAGAATGTGAAAATATAGTTTCTTACTGTGAATCCTGCGTAAATACATTTAAATCTTCAGATAAAAATGCACTACACATATTAGACTTTATTTTTAATGAGGATGTTATTAATGGCAAAGCTAAAAGTCAAAAGAATATAAGCACAATTAATCAATGGATAAATAGAATTAAATTAGCAAACAAGGTAGGAAAAGAGAGTTAATTTAAAATTGGGGTAGAGACTACCATAAAAGCTTGGGAAACCTTGTACTTTTAGATATATTTATTAAGGAGCTACCATTTATATAAGTGGAGAGTAGTTCGCATACTTATCTAATAAAAATAAAAGCAAATGAAAGTTTAAAATAGAGGGAGAGAAAAAATAATGTTAGATACTTATGGAAGAAAGTATGTAAATCCAATAATAGATTTAGGTGCTAATACATTATTAAAGTTAAGATTAACACCAAATGGAGTTAGTATAATAGCTCTAATTATAGGAGTTTTAAGTTCTGTATTTCTTTATTTCGATAAATTGATTTTATCAGTAGTTTTTCTTTGGATATCAGGATACTTAGATTCTGTTGATGGTGCTATGGCAAGAAAAAAGAATTTAACTAGCCCTTTTGGAACACTTTTAGATATAACCTTTGATAGAATTGTTGAACTTAGCATAATATTTGTCTTAGCTTTAAAATTTCAAAATAGTAGATTATATCTTTTAATATTAACCATGATGATTTTAATATCTATGACCATATTTTTAACAGTAGGAGCCTTAGCTCAAAATAATGGTATGAAGTCTTTTAGATACCAAGCAGGACTTGCAGAAAGGTCAGAAGGATTTATTTGTTTTTCACTTATGATTTTACTATCATCTATAAAATTAAATTTAGTTACAAATATATTTTCCTTAATAATATTCATAACCATAATACAAAGAGCTTTAGAGGCTAAAAGGCTTTTAAAATAAAATATAATTTGAGTGTTTTTAATAAAATATTAATAAAGTGCTGAGCTATATATAATACAATGTTAAGTGGATTTACATATAATTAATAATATAATAGGTATTTAAAAGGATTTATTTAATTATATTAAATAAAATAAGATATAATTGTATAATAAATGGATAAAGATACATTCTGTGTTAAGTGTAAGTTAATTAATTAATTGAATGTTAAATTTAAAAAAATATTATGATATACTAGATTTGTTCAATAAAAATTCATAATGAGAACCAGGAGATGAAATACGAATGTTTAATTTAAATCCTAAAGACGATAAATTTTATGATATGTTTATCGATGAAGCAAAAAATGTAGAAAAAGCAGCAGTAATATTAAGTGAAGCCTTAGGGGATCTTGAAAATAAAACAAGCCACGTGGCTAGAGTTGAAGAGTTAGAACATAAAGGAGATGAAATAGTTCATAGACTTATAGAAGAGCTAAATAATTCTTTTATAACTCCTATTGATAGAGAAGATATATTTTCTATAACAAAAAGAATGGATGATATTTTAGATTCAATAGAAAGTACTATGCATAGATTCACTATGTTCAACATAAATGAATCTAAAGAAGGTGCTAAAGTTTTAGGAAGCTTAATAGTTGATGCATCAAGAGAACTAGTATCTCTAATGGAAGAATTTAAGCATATGAAAAAGAAAAACAAAGAAATTACAGAGAGAGTAATTTCAATAAATAAAATAGAAAACAAAGGAGATATTTTCTATAGACAAATGATATCAGAATTATTTGCTGAAGATGGTAAAACTCCAGTTCTTGATATAATAAAATGGAGAGAAATATATAAATTCTTAGAGGCAACTTTAGATAGTTGTGAGGCTGTAGCCAATATAGTTGAGGGAGTAGTGATGAAGTATGTCTAGTACTTTAGCTGTAACAGTTGTTATTATTCTCTTAACATTAGCTTTCGATTTTATAAATGGATTTCATGATACTGCAACGGCAGTTGCTACATCAATTTCCACAAGAGCTCTTTCACCTAAGGCTGCCATAGCTTTATGTGCCGTATTCAACTTTGTTGGAGCATTTTTAGGAACTGAGGTTGCTAAAACTGTGGGAGATGGTATAGTAGATCAAAATAAAATACCTCTATGGGTTATTGCAGCAGTTATATTAGGAGCTATTATATGGAATCTTATTACTTGGTATTTTGGAATTCCAAGTAGTTCTTCTCATGCCTTAATAGGATCATTAATAGGTGGAGGAATAGCTTATTCACATTCAATAAACATAGTAAGTTGGGGAACTCTTTTTGATGAAGTAATTCTTTGGCTTATATTATCACCAATTATAGGTTTAATAGTTGGATACATATTTATGATTTTATTAAACTGGGCACTAAGAAGATGCAAACCAGGACCTGTAAATAGAATTTTCTCAAAATTACAAGTGGTTTCAGGAGCACTAATGGCCTTAAACCATGGTGGTAATGATGCTCAAAAATCAATGGGTATAATTACTATGGCACTTTTAAGTGGAGGATTTTTATCTACTTTTGAAGTACCAACTTGGGTTATAGCTTTATGTGCAATTGCAATGGCAACAGGAACTTCAATAGGCGGACAAAAAATAATTAAAACAATGGGAAGTGGAGTTGCTAAATTAAACGCTGTTAACGGATTTGCAGCACAAACTGGGGCGGCTGGAGTTATAGGAATAGCTACTATGTTCCATGCACCTGTAAGTACAACTCACATAATAACAACTACCATAATGGGTGTTGGAGCTTCTAAAAATCCTAAAGCGGTTAAGTGGGGAGTTGCTAAGAATATAGTTTGGGCTTGGATATTAACAATCCCAATAAGTGCATGTATAGCTGCTGTAGTAGTTGAAATATTTAAATTTGTATTATAGTTTGAAAAAGTAAGTATATAAATATAATAGAAAATTTTAATTAAAGATTAGATAGAATTCTAAAAAGAATTTCTATCTAATCTTTTTTATTTATTAAAAAAATAAAACCACCTATTTTAAGGTGGTTTTAAATTATTGCTTAGTAGTTAAATTTTAATTACTTAAAATATAAAGAGTAGTTATAAAAAGTTAAAAATAAAACTTACAAACAGTATGAAAAGAATATCTAGTAATTCTCGGAATATGTTTGTAAGTTTTATTAAGACTTATTTTATATATTAACTTATTTATTTATTTCATTTACAGGTTTCTTTAAGAATCCTATTATTAGAGCGGCTACAATAGAGCCTACTAATATTGATAGAAGATATAAAAGAGGATTTCCTTCAACTACTGGAACTACGAATATTCCACCATGAGGAGCAGGTAAACCTATTTTAAATACCATTGATAATCCTCCAGCTATAGCTGAACCTATAACACAAGCAGGAATAACTCTGAATGGGTCAGCGGCAGCAAATGGAATAGCTCCTTCAGTTATGAAAGTTAATCCCATTATATAGTTAGTAGTACCAGCATCTCTTTCATCTTTAGTGAATTTATTTTTGAAGAAAGTAGTTGCTAAAGCTGTAGCTAAAGGAGGTACCATACCACCAGCCATTATAGCAGCATGTGGATAGTAGTTTCCAGAAGCTATCATAGCTATACCAAAAGTAAATGCAGCCTTATTTATAGGACCACCCATATCTATAGCCATCATTCCACCTAATACTATTCCAAGAAGAACTAAGTTTCCAGTCCCCATATTTTGTAACCATATTGCTATGTTATTATTTAAAGCAGTTACAGGACCAACAATTACTAAGTACATTAGGGCACCAGTTATTAAGATACCAAATAGAGGATATAGTAAAACAGGTTTAATACCTTCTAATGATTGAGGTAATTTACTAAATATTTTCTTTAATAATACAACTACATATCCACCAAGGAAACCAGCGATTAATCCACCAAGGAAACCAGATCCACTGTTAGCAGCGATTAAACCACCAACCATAGCAGGTGCAAATCCAGGTCTATCAGCTATACTTGATCCAATGAATCCAGCAAGAACAGGAATCATAAGGAAGAAAGCATTTCCTCCACCAATATCTTTTAATAATTTAGCTATTGGATTAAAAGTAGGATCATTTATTTCAGCTGAGTGAATACCAAACATAAATGATATAGCTATTAATATACCACCACCAACAACAAATGGTAACATATTTGAAACACCATTCATTAAGTGTTTATAAAATCCTCTTCTTTCAGTCTTACCAGAAGATTGATTAGAAGAATCTCCAGAATGAGAATAAACTGGAGCAGAGCCACTTAATGCTTCGTTTATTAATTCTTGAGGTCTTTTCATAGCTTGAACTACAGGAACTATTACGACCTTTTTACCATTAAATCTAGCCATTTCAACTTGTTTATCAGCTGCAACTATTATACCGTCAGCCTTATCTATGTCTTCTTGAGTTAATCTATTTTTTACTCCTGTTGAACCATTAGTTTCAACCTTTATATGTACATCCATTTCCTTAGCAGTTTTGTTAAGTGAATCAGCAGCCATATAAGTATGAGCAATACCAGTTGGACATGCTGTAACAGCTAAGATATATTTTTTATTTGAATTATTTTCTGTTTCGTTAGAATCCTTATTTTCATCAGATTCTTCATTTTCTTCAAATTTATCAAGAAGAGAAATAACTTCTTCTGGTGTTTTAGCATTTAAAAGTCCATTTTTGAAATCAGGATTCATTAAAAGTACTGAAAGTCTAGATAGAGTTTCTAAATGCTCATCATTTGCTCCAGCTGGAGCAGCAATCATAAATACTATATTAACAGGTTCACCATCAAGTGAATCATAATCTACACCGTATTTGTATATACCAAGAGCTAAAGATGCATTTTTTACTGCTTTTGTTTTAGCATGAGGAATTGCTATTCTTTCGCCAATACCAGTAGAAGATAAACTTTCTCTCTTTAAAATCTCTTCTTTATAAAGATTTTTATCAGTTAACTTTCCAGCATCCCATAAAACATCAACTAATTGATCTATAACTTCATTTTTATTAGATGCAGCAAGGTCAAGTTTTATTGTGTCAAGACTTAATAATTGAGAAATTTTCATATTTTAAACCTCCTCATATTTTTCAATTTTTATAATTGGTAATAATTTATTGACATCTTCAGCAAGAGCTAAATCTAGAGAAAATGCACTAGCACTTCCTGAGGCTATTCCATTTTTGAAGGAAGCAATTAAATCTTTAGTTTCAACATATTTTGCTAAGAAACCTCCAACTAAAGAGTCGCCAGCTCCTACAGAATTTTTAACTTCTCCTTTAGGTGCGTTTCCTTTGAATACACCATCCTTAGTTATTAATAGAGCTCCATCTCCAGCCATAGAGATTATTACGTTTTCTGCTCCAAGAGAAACTAAATCTTTTCCATATTTAATAAGTTCTTTCTCAGAATTTATTTTTACATCAAATATTTCTTCAATTTCATGATTATTTGGTTTTATTAAAAAAGGTTTATTTTTTATAGCTTCTAAAAGAGCTTTTCCAGAAGTATCAACTACAACCTTTACATTTTTCTTAGAAACTCTTTTTTGTATTTGAAGGTATAAATCTTTAGGAAGAGTAGATGGAATGCTACCTGCAAGAACTAATATATCTCCTTCTACTAATTGATCCAATCTATTAAACAGTGAGTCTAATTCTTCAGATGTTATCATTGGACCAGCTCCGTTTATTTCTGTTTCTTCATTAGATTTAATTTTTACATTAATTCTTGAATCACCTTTTACTTTTATAAATTCTGTTTTTACCCCTAAAGCCTTTAGATTATCTTCAATAAACTTACCAGTAAATCCACCAAGGAATCCAAGGACTATATTATCTATTTTTTGATTTCCTAAAATTCTTGAAACATTAATTCCTTTTCCGCCAGGAAATTTAAAATCTTTACTTGTTCTGTTTACTTTTCCTAGCTCTAAGTTTTCTACATCTATTACATAGTCAATAGATGGATTAAGAGTAAGAGTATAAATCATTAAATATCAACCACCTTTATATCAGTTTTTTTATCATATGTATTATCTTTAGGTTTTTCGTTTGTTATTATTACACATTTGTTAATATCAGAGAATTTTATTGTTGAAATCTCTCCAAATTTAGAGTCGTCAGCTAATACATAAGCTTTTCTAGAATTATTTATTGCGCATTCCTTTAATATTGCTTCTTCAGTATCTGGAGTAGTAAGTCCATAGGTATGATGAACTCCATTAGCTCCAATAAAGCATTTATCGAATCTAAATTTTGAAAGACACATTAATGCATCACATCCAGTTATTGCTTTTGTAGAAATTTTAATATTTCCACCTATTACATAGCACTTAATATTTTTTTGGATTAATGTATCTATATGAGATAAGCCATTACTTACAACAAGTATATCTTTTCCCTCTAAGTAATCGATTAATTCATATGTTGTAGTGCCTGCATCTACAAAAATACAATCGCCATCTTCTATTAGAGAAGCTGCATATTTTGCTATAGCTCTTTTTTCGTGAATGCTTTTGGATGATTTCTCGTTGTAACTTAATTCTTTTGAAACATTAGCCAATGATTTAGCGCCACCATGAACTCTTTTTAATAGATTTATAGATTCTAAATAACTTAAATCTCTTCTTATAGTTGATTCAGAGCTTTCAGTAGCTTCAAGCAATTCAGTTAGGCTAACAAAACCCTTTAGTTTTAATAAGTTTAATATTATCTCATGTCTTTTTTCACTTAACATAATAACCTCCTAAAACCTTGTAACTAAATTATACATCCAAAAACAATCAAAATCAATAAAAAACATTCAAAAATTACAAGGTATTATATCAAAAATTTTAATTATAAAAGATTTTGTGATTGAATTTGGCTTTTTATGAATTATATATTCTATAACTTATTATAAAGGAAAAAGATAATTTATTAAGATATTCTTTAATTAAGATAAGTGTAGATAGAATTATAATTTAAAAGCTGAAAACATATAAATTAATAAGGTCTAAATATTTTAAAAACAAGAGGTGTTTATATATGTTAAATAAATCAGATAATGAAATTTATATTATGGCGCCAGGTGAGGGAAATGTTTTAGATTATATTGTTTTAAACAAGGCTTTTAATTTAGAGGATTTAGAAGAAATAATTAGTTTAAATTCACATAATGAATTTTTATTTTCTCCAGTTCATGGGGAAGTTATTAATATTTCAAAGGATTATGGATTTATAGAGATTGGGATGAAAGAAGGAGTTAATATAATAGTAAGCACTCATATAAATAAGAATATAAAAGCTATTGAGCCTATGGTTGATATTAGGGGAGAAGTTTTAACTGGTCAAATACTTATGTATTTTGAAAAGGATAATGACTGTGATATGCCAATTACTGTAGCAATAAAAAAATCTCATTCAATATTAAAAATTGTAAAATCAAAAAATAAAAATATAGTTGTAAATGAATATATAATGAAATTAAATTTGATTTAAAATATATTTAAGTAATAAAAAGAAGTTGTATTAAATACAACTTCTTTTTATTATTCTGCTCTATATTCAAATTTTTTAATTAATTTTAAAGTATAGATTCTAATAACTGACATAACTGGACTTCCAAGTATCATACCTATAGGACCATAGATAGCTCCTCCAAGGGTAACTCCAAGGATTACTAAAAATGGGCTAAGACCAACTCTGTTTCCTATAAGTTTTGGATCTAAGTACCAAGCATCAAATTGTTGTAATATGAAAAGATATATTAAAACAATAATTGCTTTCATTGGGCTTATAAATACATTTATAAAGAATCCTACAACCATACCTATAAATGGTCCAAAGTAAGGAATCATATTAGTTATACCAACTACTACTGATAATAAAAGTGCATACTCAGATTTCATTATTGTTAATCCAATAAAGGCTAGTACACCAATTATTAAGGAATCTATTGCTTTTATTCCAACATAAGTTCCTATTTTTTCATTAAGTATCTTTATAAATTCTAATATTTCGTTTCCAAGATCTTTACCAAAAATGATTCTTGTAACTTTACTACTATGAGCTAAGAATTTATCTTTATCTACTAAAACATATATGGAAATTAAGAATCCAAATATCCAGTTTATTATAGAACTAGTTAAGCTTATGGCAGCATCTAGTAACCAGTTTGATAACACTGTAACCATAGAACCAATAAATGTTATTAGTTTATTAGTATCTCCATGAGGTAAATAAGAGTTTATTCCTTCAGGAACTTTAAAACTTGCCATTATTTCTGTAAATAGGTTTTGTACATAATTAGTAAATGCAGGTATATTATCTATTAACTCAATTAAACTTGTATATAACTTAGGTAATAAATAAGTTGCTGCTAGTGAAATTGATGTTACAAATATTAAGTAAGTTATTACTATACTAATTCCTCTTGATAATTTAAATTTTTTGCTAAATAAATTTACAATTGGATTTAATATATAGGCAATAATAAATGCTAATAAAAAAGGTAATAGTACTGCTAAAATTGTATGAATAGCAGACATAACACTAGGAATATTATCTATTAACTTTATTGACAGATAAGATACTATTATTACTAATACCATTTTTATATATGATTTATTGTTTCTAAAAAAATTATTCAATATGTACCCTCCTTCTCTATAAGATTTAACATTTGATAATATAAATTACTCTTTGATTATATGGTTTTAAAATCAATTTATCAAATGAGAGTTCATGTTATATAAATATAATAAAGGAAATTATTTTATGTAATTTTTAAAAATTTCTTAAGAATCAATTCTTTAATTAAATGTTAAAAATATCTATAATTATTGATAAAGATATGAATTGGTTACATAATAAAATAAATATAAAAAAATATAGGGGGATTTAAATCATGGATACTAAAGAACTATTATTAAATGAAAGTAATGAAATGATAAGTGGAATTTATGAAAGACTTCAATCCTTAGAAAGTTTAGATTTAAAAAGTTTAGATAAGAATAGAACAATGCTTTTAATAGTTGATATAAATAAAGGATTTGCTAAAGCAGGAGCTTTATATAGTGATAGAATAGAGAAGTTAATAAATCCAATAAGTAATTTAGCAAAGTATGCTTTAAATAATGGAATAAAAGTTAAAGCCTTTACTGATTATCATACAGAAGACTCAATAGAATTAAAAGCATATCCTAAGCATTGTATGAAAGATACAGATGAATGGGAACTTGTTGATGAGTTGAACTTAGAGGGAATAGAAGTTATAAAGAAAAATTCAACAAATGGATTTTTAGAGGAGAATTTCATATTAAATAAAGAAGAGATAGACAATGTAATAATAGTAGGAGATTGTACAGATATATGTATTTATCAATTAGCTATAAGCTTAAGAGCAGAGTTTAATAGAGTTAATAAAGATGGAGAGATATATGTACCAAAAAAACTTGTAGATACATTTGATATGCCTATGCATAAAGCTAATTTTATGAATTATGTATTTTTAAACTCTATGCTTGATAATGGTGTGAAGGTTATTGAGGATATTATTTTAGATTAGAAATATAATTTCTTCAGTAAATTAATATAAGTAGTTTTAAGTAATTATAAGTTTTTTATAAGTTGAAATTTTATATCTTAGTTAGAATTTGAAAAAAATTTTAATCCTTATAAGAGTTTTTTATTATCAATGTATATTTTCTAAGTAAATTAGTTAATGACCAGTTATTAACTTAGTATGATTTGAAATTGAATATGGACAATTATTTATAATTATGTTACTATTTTTAAGTAATTTTTATAGGCGATGGAGTTCGCCATTAAATGCTTTATGCTAATGACTCCTACAAAATACAAGTTATATGTTTATATAGCTTATATTTTGTAGGAGTTATTTTTTGCTCAAAAATTATTAATATCAATGAAGGGAGAATATAAATGAAGCAAAAATCTAAGAAATATTTAAAGTATATAAGTAGAAATAATACCTTTCTTCTAGGAAAGACATTTTTAAAGTGGCTATTAATAGGAAGTTTAATAGGAATTTTTATAGGAGGAGTAATAGCTATATTTTTAAAATCTTTAGAATGGGCAACTGATTACAGAGTTAATCATGGCTTTGTTTTATTTTTACTTCCTATTGGTGGAGCTTTAGTAAGCTTTCTATACTATAAGTTTGGAAGGAACTCAGTAAAAGGTAATAATTTAATTATTGAAAATATAAATAATTATTGTGGAGATGTACCACTTCGCATGGTTCCCTTAGTTTTCTTTGGAACAATTGTAACTCACTTTTTTGGAGGATCAGCAGGTAGGGAAGGAACTGGAGTACAGATTGGTGCAAGTATAGCAGAAACTATAGGAAAGTTATTAAAATTAAATAAGGAAGATTCAAAGATAATGCTTATGGCAGGGGTAAGTGGAGGATTCTCAGCTATATTTGGTACACCGCTTGCTGGAACTATATTTGGATTAGAAGTCTCTGTATTAGGTAAAATGAGTTATGAAGCTTTAATACCAAGTTTCTTTGCTAGTATTGTTGGAAATGAGGTTGTTAAAATCTTAGGAGTGCATCATTCTCATTATAAGGTTTTGGGAGTGCCAGATATCTCAGTTCTTATTATTTTAAAAGTAATAATTTCAGCAATTTGTTTTGGACTAGCTAGTAGATTATTTAGTGAACTTACACATAAATTAAAAGGTCTATTTTCTAATAAGTTTAAGAATACCTCATTAAAAAGCTTTGTAGGAGGATGTATTGTAATATTATTAGTTTATTTAGTAGGAAGTAGAAAATATTTAGGTTTAAGTCTTCCTTTATTATCAGAAGCTTTTGATGGACATGTATCACCTTTTGATTTTTTAGGGAAACTTATTTTTACATCAATAACTTTAGGTGCTGGATATCAAGGGGGAGAAGTAACTCCTTTATTTGTTATTGGATCAACCTTAGGAAATACATTATCAGGAATATTAAATTTATCACCTTCATTTTTAGCTTCTTTAGGGTTAGTAGGTGTATTTGCAGGAGCAACTAATACGCCTATTGCTTCTTTTGTTTTAGGAATAGAGATGTTTGGAGTAGGAGGTGCACCATATTTATTTATGGCGTGTGCAATAAGTTATATCTTCTCAGGGCATACAGGAATATATACTTCTCAAAAAATAGGAGTAAGTAAGAGTAATTTAATAAATTTTTCTCATGATTCAACTCTCGCATCATTGAGTAAAAGGGAAGAGGTAAAACTATAGTCAATCAAATAAGTCACTTTCTAATTTTTTTATAAGAGTATTTTTATAAATAGCTTATAGTATTCTTTGAAGTTTTTCTAAAGAATACTATAAGTTAATAAAAAGTAAATAAATTCATAAAAAATACACTTTTAGGATTAGGTATAAGTTAAAAGCTACTTTGTTTTAAAATAAACTTAATTTTAAAATTAAATTCGTAAATAACCTATAGAAAAATTATATGAAGTAAAATTTTTGAGTTTTGATTTTGAAATTATTAACTGTTTATAATATTTTTAGAAGATAAATTTAGAGGTGATTTATATGGATATAAATTTAGATGCTTTAGTAGAAGCTAATAGAAAATATACAAAAGAAGGACATGTAGCTACATATATTCCAGCCCTTGCAAAGGTAAATCCAGATCAATTAGGTGTTTGTATTTATGATTTAAAAGAAAATAAAGAGTTTTCAGCTGGAGAATATGATGTTAGATTTGCAATTGAAAGCATATCAAAGGTTCCTACATTAATATTAGCTATATTAGATAATGGAATAGAAAAAGTATTTTCAGAAGTTGGAACAGAACCTTCTGGATTTGCTTTTAATTCAATTATGAATATGCAAATAAATCATAAAAATAAACCATCAAACCCATTTATTAATGCAGGAGCTATTAAAGTAGTATCCTTACTTAAAGGAAAAAATGATGAAGAACGTTTTAAAAGAATTTTAGATTTTTATAGAAAGATTATGAATGATGATGAAATTACTTTAGATACTGAAATATATTTATCAGAAAGAGAAACAGGTGATATAAACAGATCTCTTGCTTATTATATGAAGGGTAATGGAATCATGGAAGGTGATGTTACTGATATTTTGGATTCATACTTTAAACAATGTTCAGTTTTAGTTACAGCTAAGGATTTAGCAAGATTAGGTGCTGTATTAGCTAATGAAGGGGTTATGCCTTGGAATGGTGAAAGATTATTTTCTGTAGAAACAGCTACTGTTGTTAAATCATTAATGACTACTTATGGATTATATGATGAATCAGGAGCTTTTTCAGTTCATATTGGACTACCATCTAAAAGTGGTGTAGGAGGAGGAATACTATCTTCAGTTCCTAATAAATGTGGTATAGGATTATTTAGTCCAGCTTTAGATGTACCAGGAAATAGTGTTGCTAGTATGAAACTTCTAAAGGAAATAGCAGATAAATTAAAATTAGATATATTTAGATAGAAGTTTTTAAATAAGTAAATTAGGTTTAAGTATGTTTAGAGTGATTAAAAATCTAAATATATTTAAGCCTATATTTTTTAGAATTTAACAACTATTTTATAGGTTAAAGAATATTTAATAGTGTAGAGAGTAATAAGTAGGTTAATATTTATTTTATATTTAATAACATACTTTATATAAATATGTTGTTTAAATTAATTCTAAAATAAAAATATTCTAATATGAATTAAGACTAAATATTTTAACATTTATTTAGCATATCTTATAATAAGTTCATTTAAAGTATTTGAGGAGTTTATTATGGGATTAACTTTAAGTTTTAAAGATATAATTATAAGGTTGTTATTAGCAACAATAGTTGGAGGGGTTATAGGTTATGAAAGAGAGTATCACAATAGAGCTGCTGGATTTAGAACACAAATATTAGTTTGTGTAGGCGCAGCTATAGTTTCTTTAATAGAAATAAGATTAGGTCAGGATGTGTTCGAAGCCATAAAAGATAATTATTATATAAGAAGTGTAATAAAAATTGATTATGCTAGATTGGGAGCTCAGGTCATTTCGGGAATTGGCTTTTTGGGCGCAGGAACAATATTACAAAACAAAGGATCAGTAAAAGGGTTAACAACTGCTGCATCACTATGGGTTGTGGCTTGTCTTGGTTTAGCTATTGGTATGGGGTATTATAACTTAGGCATTTTAGGATTTTTATTCATATTCTTAACCTTAGTAAGCTTAAAGAAGTTTCAATCTAAATTTATAACCAAGGCTGGAGAAAAATGTTTTGAAATAATATATGAGAAAGATTCACAAGTTTTAGAGTTTATAGATAAGATTTTCACTCAAAAAGGTGTAAAGATAAAAAGCATAGAGTTTTTGGGAAGAAATAATAATGAAGCTGTGCAATATAAAAATGCTATATATAGAGTTGAATTACCTAACTATATAGAAGTTGGTGAAATAATAAATAAATTAAGTATAAATGATGGAATTATAAAAATAAGTGAATATAATGACATATAATAATGATTTATTGTAATTAAAATAAAGAAAAAATAAATTTAATACTTTGCTTTATAATTTGATATTTATGAAAATGTAGTTTTTTTCTACATAATAAGACAATAAATAAAAGCAAACTTATCCAAGTGTATCAATGTGGTTATTTGAAAGAATTATTTAGAAAAAACAAGAAAAACAAATTTAATTTGTATAAATGACTATAAAAAGCTTAATTTATGGGGTTATATATGGTAAGATAAATCTCGTCGCTGAGAGACACACAAACAATTCACTTTCAAAATTAAATTTAATTAAAAAATTAAAAAACATTTTGAAAAAAAGTTGTTGACAAGATTTCGAAGTGATGATAAACTAAGGAAGTCGCTTGAGGGCGACAAGGAAATGGTCTTTGAAAATTAAACAGAAGATATTAACATAAACCAGCAATTCTTTTATAAGTAATATGAGTATAGATTAAACTTTTAAATTGAGAGTTTGATCCTGGCTCAGGATGAACGCTGGCGGCGTGCTTAACACATGCAAGTCGAGCGATGAAGTTTCCTTCGGGAAACGGATTAGCGGCGGACGGGTGAGTAACACGTGGGTAACCTGCCTCATAGAGTGGAATAGCCTTCCGAAAGGAAGATTAATACCGCATAATGTTGAAAGATGGCATCATCATTCAACCAAAGGAGCAATCCGCTATGAGATGGACCCGCGGCGCATTAGCTAGTTGGTGGGGTAACGGCCTACCAAGGCGACGATGCGTAGCCGACCTGAGAGGGTGATCGGCCACATTGGGACTGAGACACGGCCCAGACTCCTACGGGAGGCAGCAGTGGGGAATATTGCACAATGGGGGAAACCCTGATGCAGCAACGCCGCGTGAGTGATGAAGGTTTTCGGATCGTAAAGCTCTGTCTTTGGGGAAGATAATGACGGTACCCAAGGAGGAAGCCACGGCTAACTACGTGCCAGCAGCCGCGGTAATACGTAGGTGGCGAGCGTTATCCGGATTTACTGGGCGTAAAGGGAGCGTAGGCGGATGATTAAGTGGGATGTGAAATACCCGGGCTCAACTTGGGTGCTGCATTCCAAACTGGTTATCTAGAGTGCAGGAGAGGAGAGTGGAATTCCTAGTGTAGCGGTGAAATGCGTAGAGATTAGGAAGAACACCAGTGGCGAAGGCGACTCTCTGGACTGTAACTGACGCTGAGGCTCGAAAGCGTGGGGAGCAAACAGGATTAGATACCCTGGTAGTCCACGCCGTAAACGATGAATACTAGGTGTGGGGGTTTCAACACCTCCGTGCCGCCGCTAACGCATTAAGTATTCCGCCTGGGGAGTACGGTCGCAAGATTAAAACTCAAAGGAATTGACGGGGACCCGCACAAGTAGCGGAGCATGTGGTTTAATTCGAAGCAACGCGAAGAACCTTACCTACACTTGACATCCCTTGCATTACTCTTAATCGAG